>Ga0315286_10000031_pt1 | contig 85033 bp, 82 predicted proteins | sample YL17G10_0_MG_FD_205038 | JGI IMG/M metagenome (GOLD analysis project Ga0315286, IMG submission 205038) | Sediment microbial communities from Yellowstone Lake, YNP, Wyoming, USA - YL17G10_0 | ecosystem: Environmental > Aquatic > Freshwater > Lake > Sediment | place: USA: Wyoming | collected...
AAGAACGAGACCCAGAGACAGGGAATAAAAACGCAGTACTGCGTTTTTACACGAGTTATGCGCAATGGCCGCCGATTCATCTCTTCCAAAGTCCTGATAAGGAAGGAATTCCAATGATCAACCTTGTACCCAGCTTCGATCCGCCGAAAACACAGTGTGACATTTGCCTGTCATCTGAGATATCTCTCTATGTCATCGATTACAAAGGGATTCGGATATTTCGATGCAACAACTGCAAAGTGCAATTCATGAACCCTCAGTACTCCGATGCTCACCTCAAAGAATATTATTCGCATTTTACCTTTGAGGAGCCCGAATGGGATGAAGCGCTTCTCTACGCTCACCACTTCTATCTTTCACTCGTTGAAAGGTACGCTCAAAACAAGGGCAGCATTCTTGATGTCGGAGCTGGAAAGGGCCACTTGCTCGTCGCCGCGAAGCAGCGAGGCTGGCAGCCGATCGGATACGATGTCGACGAAAAATCCGAGATTCCTATTAGCAGGAAAATCGGCGTCGATATTGTTTGTGGTGATTTTGTCAAGATCCCGTGGCACCGCGATTCGTTCGATGTAGTCTACATGCATCAGGTGATCGAACATCTAAAATCACCAGTCCCGTACCTCGATACCATTCATTCCATCCTCAAAAAGGGTGGAGTTTTCTTCATTGCGCAACCGAATATTCATTCTCTGGCAGCAATCGTTAAGTACGGGTTGGAAAAGATCGGATTGAGAAAGAGATACGTTGGTGCCTACTACGGTACTGAAGGGCACCTGTGGTACTATACTCCTCGGACTATGGCATTTGCCCTCCGGAAATCCGGATTTCAAGTCCTCTCTATGAGAAGCGGCCACAAGGCAAGGCCTCATCAGTCCGCCTTCAAGCGCTTCCTCCTTCGCAACATAGTCGAGGTAATTCCATGGAAATCGACCTTCCTTGTCATCGCTCGCAAGGAATGAGGTTCAAACATATACTTGTGGGGGCGGCACTGCGCATAACAGACGTAACCACGTCACTCATTCTTTTGATAAGGCGATGTTCAAGCTCAGTTCGACAGATAGTTGTATTCGCTCCACAGTCTTTGCCGCGAGAGAATCGATCGTTTTGTAGCGGCAAAAACTGCGGCGTGGTTATGCCAGACGTTATACGCCACTTGCCTTAAACATATAAAAGGAATGTTGCCCCAATGCCTTTATACAAAATAGCACATAAGCAGCTTGAACTTATAAAAGAGCACCCGTTCAAGTTTGAAAGGGATATCCAAGCAATTGTCGAATCCAATCTGAGCTCGCTTATTGGATTACAGTTTGTCCGCGGTGAGTATCAACTTGGCACTCTTAGGATGGATACACTGGCTTATGATAAGGATTCCAAAGCTTTTGTAATCATCGAGTTTAAAAAGGGTGCAAACTTTTCAGTTGTTGATCAAGGTATGAGCTATCTCGGTTTGATGCTGAATAATAAAGCGGAATTCATACTTGAGTACAACGAAAGGTGCAACGGGTCGTTAAAAAGAGACGATGTGGACTGGTCGCAGTCAAAGGTTTTGTTCATCTCTCCCTCGTTCACCACCTTCCAACTTGAAGCTATCAACTTCAAAGACTTACCCATCGAATTATGGGAAGTTCGTCGTTATTCAAATAATACTGTTCGATTCGATCAACACAAGCCGGCGGCTTCAGTTGCCTCTATAAAGACAGTTTCCAAAAAGAGTGACGTCGTAGAAGCAATTAGCCGAGAAGTCAAAACTTATACCGAAGAAGGTCATTTAAAGGTAGCACAACCGGACATTGCAGAGTTATACAGCCGTTTCAGAGAACTGGTTCTTTCGATTAGCTCCGACATTTCGGTCAAGCCGATGAAACAATACATCACTTTTCGCACAAAGACGAATATCACCGATGTTGTGGTGCTCAAGAAGTCACTCAAGATTTTTCTCAATCTTCCAAAAGGCAAATTGGATGATTCCAAAAAGCTCGCACGCGATGTTGCAGAGATTGGACATTGGGGCAACGGCGACTATCAAATTCAATTTAGCACTGATGACGATTTGGAGTATATTATTTCTTTGGTAAGACAATCATTTAAGTTGAATAGTTAGTTCACGGGCAAGCGGCGTATAACAGCGAAAAACTACGTTGCTCACTTGTTGGTAATGGCGAACTCATATCTGACGTTCGTCAGATTGTTGAGTTCGCTCCACGCTTCACACAATTATAAACAAAGAGTTCAGCGTGGCGTAGTTTTCGCAAACGTTATGCGTCATTGCGCTGCTCCGGTAGTGTATTTGGTAAACGAAACCAAGTTCAGGAACAATCCGCCAAAGAACAGTTTGCGGTGCCGTTGGATCTCTGCTAACTCAATTGTCTCAACATCAACACGCTAGTCACTCTTATGCCAGTCAGTGTTCCAGCGACAGATCCCGACGAACAGCCCAAACCAATCTCGTTCACTTTTGAGGATCGCGATTTGATCTTGAGTCTTTACACGCTCGAGCCTGAAATCGAGAAACGGTTCAAGCTTGCAGCAGTCAGAGCAAGACGAGTTGTGGTCAATTTCAATGCCTATGATCTCGACGAGCTTCTTGCCCAAATCGTAGCGGTCACCAATCATGAAAAGGATCGCAAGCTCCAACGCAAGCTCGATGCGCTTTATCAACGAGTGAGCGACACATTGGATAGGGAGTTTCCGAAGTGAAGGGTCAATCCACAACTGGAAAGCGAATTCAACTGGACCCTCCTCACCTGGATGCACCGCAAACTCTCAGCGACATCGAACAACCGAAAGTGCAATACACACGCAGCGCAACGAACGCATAACAGGTGTAGCAACGGCATTCGCTTACTGAAAATGCAAAAGAAGATCAGCAATTGGCTCAATGTGTAGTATTCATTCCATGGCGCCGTCAATTGATATACATAGTCGGCGCCACGGCGTAATGCCTGCACACATTATGCGTCATTTGCGCCTGCGGGGGATGGAAGAGGGGGGTGTTACTCTACGATAGTATCTGAGCAAGGTGTTTTCTTGAAGCGCCCAATGCCAGCAACGACCGAATCAGCAAATCAAGCGACACTGATGCATCGCCAGCTTCCATCTTCGCAACGCGCGATTGACTTGATTTCAATCGTCGGGCAAGTTCGTGTTGGGTTAGATTCTTCTGTCGTCGCACCTTTTGGAGGCTTTTGCTTAATGCCAACTTCAGTTCAATATACGCAGCTTCTTCCTCTGAGAGATTCAGAAACTCCTGAACAGTGCCAAACTTCCAACCTTTGGCTTTAAGCCGGCGGCGTTTTGCAGATTTCATATTCTTGCTCCTTTACGTTGTATCATAGAGACGCAGACGCTGTTGACAGTTTCGAATTACTTCCTTCGGCGTCTTTTGAGTTTTCTTTTCAAAGATTTCCACCACAAGGATTGCATTGTTATCGATCCGATAAACGATGCGCCACGTTTTCGTTTCATCCACAACCCGTAGTTCGTGGCAACGCTTACCAATCGCTGGCATTGGACGTGACTGCGGTAACGAAAGCTTCTCACCCATTTGCAGCCGACGTAGCAGGTAACCAACCTCAATTCGTGCTTGGCGCGAGAACGGCGGTGTTTTTATTTCGCCGTGAAGCCAACCAATGAGCTTTTTCGATGTTTCCATTCGAGCATTAAGATATGTCATTATTGATATATAGTCAACACGGCGCAAACGAACGCATAACAGGCGTAACCACGACGCTCCCTCTGTTGATAGGCGAGTCTGAAGCGATGTTAAAAGCGACAGTAGTGGTCGCTCAATCCCGCTTGCCGCAGCCCGGATTAGATGAAATCATCTCATAGGCGGCAAGCGGGACTGCGTGGTTACGCCAAACGTTATGCGTCATGGCCGCCGCCTTTAGACTGAATGAAATCCTATATCACATATTACTTGCCACCTTCTAATGCGCATGGCGTCGCTATAAGAAAGCGCAAACCTCGGCCCGCGTTTGATCTCGTGAAACAATGGCTGGACGAATACACGCAGTATACATTTGATCCTCAGATACGTCTATCTTTCTCCGTCCCAGCAGATTCCGCACTTGCTTCGAGAGCCAAGACCTTGCTTAGGAAGTTCGGACCCATTGACCCGTCGGGCGGCATCCAGACCGTGGCCGGAAAGACCCTCGGCTCATTTTGGGATTGCACGTTCCCGCTCGAACGACTTCAGGAGGTCATCGAGGTCACTGATCACAACCTCGAGATCTTTAAATCCTCGACCTATTCCCAGTACGCTATCGAAATCACTGCTCATTTCCTCTGGCTTGATGCTGCTCGTAGGGTGCTTCCTGGTCAGAGCTTTCAGAAGAACGAAGGTCTTTCTTCGATGCTCTATTTATTTCTTTCGCAGTCGAGCTTCCTTGGAGTCAACTTCTATGTTCCCCTTACGAATGAGCGCGACTTCTTTGCCTATATCATACCGCTGAGCGAACACTTGCCCTTTGTGGTCAATCACAAGTATTGGCGACTATGTCTCTTCAATCCGAAAACTGGCAAGACAAGAATAGCACGATTAGCAACGGCGGCGGCCACGAACGCATAACAAGCCGCAAGCAACGATTCTTTTGATAGTGCGTTTTGCGGCACCACGATAATCATCATCTTCGACGTAGGGCTGGAAGAATGCTATGCCGAGGTATCGCGTTATAGTACGTGGTACAATGTCCAATGCGCCACTCCGGGGTTTCTATGCGCAACGAACGGTCGAGTCATCCGGGCCAGGTGATGCTGCAGAGATCGCTATGCATCTAGTCCGAAATGATCCAAGGATTCCCGAACAAATGACACAATGGGGTACTGGACATCCAGTACTAACGATTGACGAAACTATCGAAATTGGTATTCTCGATGAACCAGGTCCTGGGCCTCTAGGTTTTGTCTGGTTTGATGAATCCGAGCAGGAATCATAGGCAACCCAAGAATGAGCCGATTCACAGAAATCCAAAGAGGGCATCTGGCATTGCTCATGTTTCTAGCTCGGTGTATGTGCCGCAAAACGCGACCAATAGACTTTTGCCTGCGCCTTTCAACCGGCAAACCGGCCCGCCAAAAAGACGGCGGGTAAACGCTCACTCTTTGCATAGGCGAAGGAAGTTCACTATTTTGAAAAACAATTAAAGAGTTCGCTCCTTTGCGTTTGGCCATTCCAAAGTTAGTTCCGAAAGCCAATCGCTACGGCCCGCCAGAAGATGAATTCCCGCTAGAAAACAGCGGGATGTCCCGCTTCTTGGATTCCGCCAATCCGCGGGATTCTGGGTGGCGGAACAGAAGGCGCACATGGCGGGTGAATTTGCCTAATCGTTAGGCGCAACGCCACTCAAATTGACCCATGTCGTCTCAGAATCAAATCAACGAGGTAGCCGGTGAATACTAGATCAAGACAGGCAAAGACAGATCCCCCCGATTCTTCACTCATCCTTGTCACAGGTGCGACGGGATATGTAGGTGGGCGCTTGCTGCATTCCTTGGAGAGCCAAGGTTTTCGCCTTCGCTGCCTCGCTCGCCGTCCCGACTTTCTCAAACCGAGGGTTGCACCATCGACTGAAGTTGTGGCGGGAGATGTGCTTGACCGCATCAGCCTTGATCCTGCTCTGCGAGACGTGCGCGTTGCCTACTACATGATTCATTCGATGGGTGCCGCAGGGTCCTTCGTGGACAACGACCGACGGGCCGCGCACAACTTCGCCGAAGCTGCGAAGGCGGCAGGTGTGGAGCGCATTATCTACCTTGGTGGGCTGGGCGATGATAGACAGGACCTCTCCCCTCACCTGCGCAGTCGGCAAGAGGTGGGACAGATCTTGCGCCAATCCGGAGTGCCTGTCCTTGAGTTCAGAGCTTCCATTGTCATTGGCTCAGGTAGCTTGTCCTTCGAAATGATACGCTCGCTGGTGGAACGGTTGCCGATTATGACCACGCCTAAGTGGGTCTCTATGCCCGCACAGCCCATCGCCATAGAAGACTTGATTGCATACCTCAATGCTGCACTTCATCTGCCCATATCACAGTACCGTGTTTACGAAATTGGCGGCGCTGATATAGTTTCGTACGCAGATATCATGCGCGCGTACGCCCGATGCCGCGGAATTCGCGTCCGGATGATATCAGTGCCAGTTCTGACACCCTTCGTTTCCAGCTTATGGCTGGGATTGGTGACACCGTTGTACGCTCGCATCGGACGCAAACTGATACAGAGTATTGTTCACTCCACGGTTGTTCGTGACGATGCCGCGCTCAAGGTGTTCGACATTCATCCAATGGGGATTGAAGAAGCCGTTCGCCACGCTCTCGCAAACGAAGAAGGACGGTTTGCTGCCACCCGCTGGTCCGACGCAATGTCCTCATCGGGCGAGATGCCATCCTGGGTCGGTGTGCGGTTCAGAAAACGGCTGGTCGACTCGCGAACGGCGCAAGTCTCGAAGTCTCCCGCTATCGCCTTCAAGCCCATTGAGCGCATCGGCGGTGAGACCGGTTGGTACGCCTGGAATTGGCTGTGGCGTTTGCGAGGGTATCTCGACTTGCTCGTGGGAGGTGTCGGTATGCGGCGCGGCCGCCCGTCCGCAGAAATGCTACGGGTTGGAGATACAGTTGACTTCTGGCGTGTCGAGTCATTCGAGCCCAACCGCCACCTACGTCTTGCTGCTGAAATGAAGCTACCTGGACGGGCGTGGCTGCAATTCGACGTCGACGGCGACAACTCTTCAGCAACGATTCGCCAGACAGCAATTTTTGATCCGATAGGACTGTTCGGACTGACTTATTGGTATGCGCTCTATCCGTTCCATCTTTTGGTGTTTAGTGGCATGCTACGGCGAATCGTCGATGCGGCCCTGCGTGAAGATAAGCGTGAACTGGATGGATAGACTGCAACATGATGCTCGACGTCTTGTATCAGGGGGCGGCGGGAGGTTAGGAGCAACAGCAGTTCAACGATGGCGGGGAAGGCGTGAGGAATGTTCTTTGAGCCAAGACGCGAGCTGAGCTTTGGTGAGCTTACCCGAGGCAAGTGCTATCATTGTTGAATAGGCCTCCTCTTCATGGGCAACGATCTCCCATCCGTTCTTCTGGAGAAAGATGTCCATAATGACAAAGGCAGCTCGCTTGTTTCCATCCACAAAAGGATGGTTCTTGCAAACGTGATAGCCGTGAGCGGCTGCCTTCTCGAAGATGCTCTTGTGGACATACTTGCCTCCTATGGTCAGTTTCGCCTGGGCAAGCGCAGACTCCAACAAACCCCGATCTCGCAATCCGGGCTGTCCACCATAACGCTGCAACAGATCCGCGTGTATGGTCAGGACGATTTCTTCCGGTATGAAATGGATTGCCATTACTTGGCAAGAGCTTTCAGTGCATTCCGGTACTTACGATTAGTTCGTTCGTATGCTCTTGCCCATTCGGCAAATTTCGGGTTGAATGGCGTCAGAACGACACCTTCGTCGGTTTCCACAAGGTGTAGCTCGTCCCCTTCGGTTAGATGGTAGTTCTCCACGACTGTCTTCGGCAGCGTAATACCGAGACTGTTGCCCACTCGACGCACGGCTGTTTTAAGCATAGAATCGATCTCCTTGGTGCTAAGCGATATTATAACGAATGTATTACAGACAATCAACTTGCCGCTGCGCCTAACAAAGAGCGCTACGACGCTTCCCGACACTGGTTCGACTTCGCTCACCACGCCGGGACGGACGCACACTTGCCAATCCGCCAAAGACCGGCGGACGCGGAAGACGCGAAAGACAACGGGCAAGCACGCTCAACGGTTTTTTTGCGTGAGTTGATTTTCACAGTCTAAGCGACTACTTTTCTGAGCACCAGAAACCGCTGTCCCGCCGGACAGCGGCGGGCCACACATAACGTGACCGACTTCGCTTGCGCTACGGCCCGCCAGAAGATGAATTCCCGCTAGAAAACAGCGGGATGTCCCGCTTCTTGGATTCCGCCAATCCGCGGGATTCTGGGTGGCGGAACAGAAGGCGCACACGGCGGGTAAACGGCTTGGCTAAACGTGTTGCGGCGGGAGGTTGGGCTCAACCCGCATACCCAGATCGACGATATTCATCGGAGAACGGTTACCTTACAGAAGAATCGATGCCAGCGAATCCCCAAAAGCCAATAAATCTCGCGTTCTTTCTCCTGTTTATTCCCGTTGCCTACGCGTCGTATCTTTTCCACGAGCTGGGACATTGGACTGTCGGAGAGATTCTCGGAAACCACATGGTGTACAGCTTGAACTCTGTTTGGCCGAAAGACGGCCACTATGCCCATGCAAGTCACGATTTGTATGTGAGCATCGGTGGTCCTGCATTCAGTATTCTCCAGGCGACGCTTGCACTCCTGATCGTCGAGAGATACAACGAATTGTATGCATATCCCTTCGCGTTCTTCCCTGCGTTTAATCGATTCTTCTCCCTTCTGCTTGGTGGCTTCATGAAGCAGGATGAGGCGAGGATATCAGCCATTCTGGGCATAGGTATTTACGTAGTCGCAATTGTTGTGCTCGTGATCTTGCTGTCGATAGTCATGCGGTGCAGCCACCAACTGAGAATAGGGTTCAGGAACAACATGTACATACTCACAGTGAGTACTGCGTGCCAACTTCTGGTCATCGGTACGTACAAACTCCTTCCGCTATGAGATCTATTGCTCACACTGGCTGCTCTGAGCGCATGGTTTGTCTGCCAGTAAAGGTGTGCGGGCTGCGCCTAGCGCGCCCAACACCGTCGCTCCATGTTGTCGTACACGTTCGGCGCCATCGCATGGTTTCGTGATTAACAAAGAAACACCAAAATGAGAACGGCAACACTACTCATATTATTCGTATGTATCGCATCACATTTGAAATCGCAAGAGATTGCTGATCATAGGGATATGTTTGTTAATCAGGGATGCTCTTCTTTCTGTCTCGACAACAATGGTTATGCGATTTTTGGGGCGAATTATGATTTGACGAAGAATAAGTACGACGGGTTGGTTATTGTCAACAAGAGAACTGTATCGAAAACCTTCCACCAACCCGATTCATCAGGTAACCATGTGCGATGGACATCCAAATATGGGAGCGTAAGTTTCAACTTCATAGCGAGCCAAACATCCTGGACCGGAATGAATGAAGCCGGGCTTGTCATCCACTCAATGCGGCTTGATGAGGGAAGCCGGGCACCCAAGCCCGATACGAGGTCATCGATATCAGCTCACTACTGGTTACAGTACATGCTCGATAATTTCTCGACAGTCAAAGAGGTCGTGGCGAGCGATTCCACGTTGCGAGTCTTCAGCCCTGACAGAATTCCTCATTATCTTGTGAGCGATAGATACGGACACTGCGCTACGATTGAATTTATTGATGCAAAAACGGTAATCCATTCTGGGAATGATCTCCCTGTAAAAGTGCTTGCGAATACTGCTTATGCGAGTTCAATTGCAGAATGGAACAACATCACATTGTTGAAGAAAAACCGCAAACCGATTCCTCCAACAGGTACCACGTCTCGTAGCCGGTTCCTCCGGGCTGTAGAGCGCGTAACAGCGTTTAAACCGACAGATTCCAAATCTGCTGTAAACATTGCATTTGACATACTAGAAGATATCAGTCGTGCAAACACACATTGGAGCATTGTTTATGATACGAAGAGCCTTCAGGTTCACTTCAGAACAATTGTCCACTCCGATATACGAATGATTGATTTTCATAAACTCGATTTCTCCTGCCAATCTCCTGTAAAGATGATTGATGTCAACGACAAGCTCTCCGGTGATATTACAGAGCAATTGGTAGAGTATACCTACAACTATCACTTTGAGCATGCGCTTAGGGCTGTGAGGAAGTATGAACTGAAAATGACATCCGAGGAATTAAAGAAGTACATTCTGGATGTTGAAGCATTTCCATGTCTGGATTCCCCAATGAAGAATTAACCCCCATGCGGGAAGCACATTGATGAGACCGTGAAGAAGCACTTTGACCATAAGGCAGCGACTACCAACCGTAAGCCGCCATTGGTTGGTAAGGACCTACCTCGAATCTTTAACCACGTGAGGAAACTATGAACGAATCCAAACTCAAATCTTCAGTTATCCTGCGAATGGTAATCGTTGCAGCGTTGACCTTGTTATTACTCATTCCGACTGTGTTTGTCGGGTCGCTTGTTTCAGAGCGAAGTTCCCGACGAGCTTCTGCAACACTCGAGGTAAGCAAAAGTTGGGGCAGTGCTCAGACTCTCATTGGCCCAATACTATCCATTCCATTCAAGGAAGTTTCAAAGGACAAAAAAGGAGCCGGGTCGTTTTCAATTCGGTATGCTCATTTTCTTCCGAAGAACCTACTCATCAAAGGCTCATTGAAACCTGAGATTCGATATCGTGGCATCTACAAAGTTCCACTTTACAATTCTCATTTTGTTATCGAAGGGCAATTCTCAGCGCCAGACCTGAACAAACTTCGCATTAGTGCTGACAATGTTCTTTGGGACGATGCTTTCATCACGTTCGGAATCACTGACCTCAAAGGCGTCCGTGACACCGTCAACCTCCAATGGAATGCTACACGATATCGTTCAGAACCGGGAGTGCTGTCCGACGAACTACTGGCGGCCGGTCTTACATTCAAACCTCGCTTGGAAAAGGCACAAGGACTCTATGCATTCTCTTTTCCGCTGTCCCTCAACGGCTCTTCTGAGATTCGATTTGTTCCAGTGGGCGAAGTAACCGAAGTAGTTCTTGACTCACCCTGGGGCAATCCGAGTTTTGTCGGCAGCTTCCTCCCTCACACTCATAGTATCACCGATGACAACTTCCATGCAGAATGGAAAATCCTCAACGTGAATAGGAATTTCCCTCAAGCTTGGATTGAAGGTCGATACAAAGTCGTCGAGTCGTCCTTCGGCGCGAGCCTTTATCTTGCTGTCGATCAATACCAAAAAACCGATCGGTCAGTTAAATATGCTCTGCTATTCATCGCATTGACATTTGTATCGTTCTTTCTTTCGGAGATAATAGCCAAAACCGTTTTCCATCCAATCCAGTACACGCTGGTTGGGTTTGCTCTCATTCTTTTCTATGTCTTGCTTCTTTCTCTATCGGAGCATATCGGATTCAACCTCGCCTATCTCATCGGAAGTGCTGGTATTGTGTTCTTGATAACGGTGTATGCCTTTTGGATGTCAGCAAACAGGACAATTACGTTGGTTATCTTCCTCGTCCTTGTTGCACTCTACAGTTTCCTGTTCGTCACGTTGCAACTTCAAGATTATGCGCTTCTTCTCGGAAGTGTCGGTCTGTTCGTGGTTCTCTTCATCGTTATGTATCTCACACGAAACATTGATTGGTTTTCCATCAACCGGTCATGACCAATATGAGCGCTCGTCAACGGCGGCTAACAGAGCCCATATTGTCACGAAGTGACGCCTTTGGCGAAAGAGAAAGGTAACCAGTGGCAGAAAGAAGTGTGGTAGGCTGTATAACGGAAAACCTCCCCGCCTGACGGACGGGCAGGTTCTCGTTTGGCAATGGCAAAAAGGCAGTACAGCACGGTATGTGCAACTGCCTGCTGAGTTCTGCGTATCATATTTTTGTCCGATCCTTTGCCTGGGGTACGAACGATTGACCTTAGGATCATGATACCTTCCTCATTCGCGGCCGAAATCACAAACATCGCCAAGACCTTCGGGAAACATGTCACGGCAGACAGATTATCCCCCGCCCTTCACACCGTTGCTGATGGTGCTCCGGCTTTGCACTCCCGGCAGTGTGCCGACATGGCAGCCCTATGCGGGTCTGGTCGGAGTGCTTCTGTGCACTCTCTTCTTTGTTTGGGTGGGAGGGCGGATCTTTCGGGTTGCGATTCTGACGCAGGGAACACCACCGAAGCTGGCGAATATCGTTCGGTGGGCTATACGGGGGTAGTCAATCATGGTTGTCTGCCGGGACGTTGGGCGCAACCAGTATAGGCAGACAAGAAAAAGGAGTACGAGATGGGCAAGCGTCTTCGGAAGTCAGAGCTTCTGAAAACTATTCACCGTGAACGCACTGCCCTGGACGAAACCCTCACTCTCCTAACGACCCGACAAATGACGCAAGCAGGCGTTACCCGCGGCGGTTGGTCGGTCAAGGACATTCTCGCACACCTTGCCGAATGGCAACAGATGAACATTCGCTGGTATGAAGCAGGACTACGGGGAGAGAAGCCGGAGTTGCCCGCACCGGGACTCACATGGCGAGAGATTCCACGGTTGAACCAAATGATCTATCGAAAGCACCGTCGTCGGTCGCTACGGGCAATCCAACACGACTATCGCTTGAATCACGACCGTATCGTTGCTCTTGTCAAGAGTCTTACGAATTCCGACCTGACAACGCTGGGGCGATATTCCTGGACGGGCCCCAGTTGGACACTGAGCGACTATTTCCGTGCCAATACGGCGGCTCATTATCTGTGGGCGCGGACGCGCATTCGGCGGTGGTTGCGGTCACAAGCAGATAATCACAGATTGCGCGCCAGATGAAACGCCAATCGGTTCTTGAAGAATGGATGCTTTCATGAAGTCGAGAAGTCCGCTGCGCCTCACTCGGCAAATCGCTTCCTTTCGCGTTATTCATCATTGATATGCTTCTCGTTCTTTCCAGTAGGCAAGGAGTCCAACTATGACTACTTCACGCTTTACCTTGATCATTACCATTACACTTCTGCTGTGTGTTGTTACCGGGTGTACTAAGCATCAGCCTGCCAGTCTTGACGAGGCACTGGGGCTTTATCGTCAGAACAAGCTCGAACAGGCACTCCCCTTGTTTGAACAACTCGTCGCACAGGACAACGCCAATGCTGAGAACATTGTTTGGCTGGCAGAAACATACCGACGATTGGGCAAAAAGGAGGAAGCAGTAAAGACCGCGCGGCGGGCACTCGAAATCAATCCGCGGAGCAGCTTCGCCCATACGGTGATCGCCGAGGCATCGAATCCTGTCGTGGGAGAGTGGGCGCAGGCGAACTCGGACACCACATGGCTTCATCTTATGAAGGCAATTGAGTGCGATTCTACTGACGGACATCCATGGCTTGTCGTTTTCGGTGAAGCGATGCACCGGGGAGAACCCGCGATGATGCGCCGATCCCTTCGGACGCTCGTGGAAACAGGATTCTTGACAAAGGCAGCACTCTCCTACGGACGTTGGATGCTGCGCGCTCTTCCGAAGAACGCGATCCTCCTGACGAATGGAGATATGGATACCTATCCCCCTTGCGCAGTACAGGAAGTGGAAAACTTTCGAAAGGATGTCGTCATCGTCAATCGCGGTACCCTTGAAACAAAATGGCACGCGCGGTTCATCCGCGACTATGCCGGGGTTTCTCTTCCCGTCGATGACGCTTGGCTCGAACAATTCAGAGCCTACAGGGACTCTCAGGGGAATCTGGCTACGCTTTCTGACGAAATTGTTCGTGGATGGATCGAACAGAAATCAAAAGGTACCTTCCATCGTCCGATTGCCGCCGCCGTAACCGTGGAGGAGCGATACTTGTCCGCGTTCAGGAACAACATGCGTTTGGCCGGTGCGTTCCTTGAATGGCATGATGCATCTCTGGCCAAGACAGCGGACACGGTCTCAATGCTGGCGAGTCTCGAGGGCTTGAAGCCGGATAGCTTCACGGGCCCCTGGGTGAGCGACAAAGACAGGAGTCCAATTCGGAGGATCTATACCAAGAACCTCGTTCGAAACGTTACGGAGACTGCAATTGTATGCACCGAATTGCTTTTAGGGGCAAAACGGATTTCAGAAGCGAATCGATGGACGATTTGGGCAGAGGAACTGGATCAGAAGGCCGAACTGGGTCCGGTATTCACGGAGAGGATTGCACGACTCAAGGAAGACCTTGCAAGGACAAAGCGTTAAGAAGTGACAACAGAAAGAAAGGGCATGTTATGAAATATAAAGTGCATCGCGTAGAAGTCGACAAGGACACTATGCAGGAGAATCTGGAACAGCTCATAAACAGTCTGCATGGAGATATTCTTGCTGTCGTTCCACATGTTCGTCCAACATTTCAATTCATGGGGGCAACATCAAAAACTGACTATCTCCTGGTTGTGGAGAAAGTTAGATAGTCTATTGGGTTGAGAAAATGCATCCATGGAGTTTCATTGGCGACATATCGCAATAGAGATTCTGCTGCTTGTTCCGGTACTCGGTTCGGGACAAAGTCAAAGGAGACCTGTTGACGTAGTTTCAAGTAACCTCATCGACAGTTCCACGGTCGTTCGACTCCTCGTGAAGCCGGTGTATCTGGCAACCTATGGTGATTCAGCTGGAACATATTTGGTGGAAGACGTTCCAGTGCGGAGCAAGGGGATCGTCCTCACGGGGCAGCTTTACCTTCCGGTGCACGCGGGTGAATGGCCGCTCGTCATCTTGGTCCACGGCGGTTTCAATGAGACCGAACTCATTATGCAAGCCCCCCGCTATTACGCACCGCGCCTGGCACACTGCGGTTTCGCGACCTATGTATATTGGAAACGGGGTACCGGCTCATCGGGAGGCGTGTATGCCGATGCCACCAATGACGATTTCATCGATGATATTGTGAACATTGCCGAGGCGCTTTCCAAGCATCCTCGCATCGACAGCAAAAAAATCGGCGCCTTCGGTGGGAGTGCGGGTGGACTACTGGCTCCGGTAGCTGCAGCGAGGTCTAAACGGCTATCCTTCGTGATCAGCACCTCAGGCCCGATCGTGCCTGCCGAGGAGCAGAACAACTTCAACATTCAAACCGCCCTGCACGTCCGCGGATATGCTGATTCCCTCGTACAGAAAGTCATGCCACTTTGGCGCCGGCACCACGCGGCATGGGCACATTCCGACACGACTGAGCATAAAGCTGTCGCAGCCGAGGTCAACAGGTTGCGTAGGTATTATGACCCATCGATGTTGCCGACTCCCTATCACGAGGTCTTTGTCGACTCTGGCCTCGTCTTCATGTGGCCCGCGTTTCGGTCGGCCCATCGTGACTATCTCTCTGAGCTCAAGCGTTTCAAGGGCAAGTGGCTGACCATCTACGGTGAGAAAGACGACATTGTCCCTGTCGCCTCCTGCGTGCGTAACGTTCAGGCGATCATGAAGGAAAGCAGATACAAACATTCTGGGATCATTGTGCTACCTGATGTCGACCACTCATTCATCAATCGCAAAACCGGGACACAAGTACCGGTAATCAGGATCATCCTCAACTGGCTCAACGAATCGGTCGCGGGGGGTTGATTGAGCGAGTGGAATTGCATACGTAGACCGCGACGCGCGGCGTATTATTCTCGGACAACTCAATACGTGCCACGATTCTCAGGAAATCCTTGGAGGAGTATTCTATGACAAACGTCATTCAGGAAATTCTGGCATCGGATAGAAAGCACAAAGAACAGGTCGTTCTGCTCACTGAAAAAGTCAAAAGTGACAAAAAGCTTGCTGGTCAGTTGTTTGAGCTTCTCCAAACGGGAACCGACGTTGAAAAAGGGACGGCTGCTGAAGTCATGAAGTTTGTTTCGAAAGACAGGCCTGAAATCATAGCCCCCTACATCGATACGCTGATTGAGTATATCACGTACAAGGTACCTCGAGTCCGCTGGGGCTGCCCAGAATCAATAGGACATCTTGCTCATGCATATCCGGACAGAGTCGAAAAGGCAATCCCGAAACTCTTGCAGAATCTGAAAGATCCGAGTACTGTTGTGCGTTGGTGTGCGGCATTCGCCTTGACCGAAATCGCCAAACACAATTCCAAGAAACAGAAGGCGTTAACCACGGAGTTTCGAAAGATCATCAAGACGGAGCGGAACAATGGTGTACGAAACGTCTTCGTGAGGGCTCTCAAAGACGTTCAGAAATCATAGGACAACGGCAATAGTCTCAACAAGGAAGAACGTATGTCGACAATCGACAACAAGTTGCTGATTCGCAAGTACATTGACGAGGTCGTCAACACTGGCAATGTTGATGAGATCGAAACGTATGTCTCATCGGATTACACGGAGGTGTTCGAAGGCAAGCGCTATCCCATCGGCATCAAGGGAGCCCGCGAGCATATTCTCGGTGTTCGTCAGACTTATCCCGATCTGAAACTCACCGTTGAACAGCAGATTGCAGAAGGCGATTGGGTCGCGACCATCATCATGGCACGCGGCTCTCACCGCGGTGTTTGGATGGGAATGAAGCCAACGGACAAAGTCCTTACATATTCCGGCGTAAACATTGACAAGGTGGTCGATGGACGAATCGTCGAGCACGGCGGAGCAGCCAATATGTTGACTCCATTACTGGAAGCGGGTGCGATTCGTGTCATCGGTCCCGATTAGTCTCAGAAACCCGAGGTCTCTATGAAACAATGGTATGAGCAACTCTTTGCCAATTTCGCCAGTCAATATGAAAAGGAACAATTCACGGCGGGCACGCTCGGTGAGGTTGATTTCATCGAACAGGAAATCAATCATAACCGATCCTCCAGGATACTGGATGTTGGTTGTGGTACCGGTCGTCACTCGATTGAACTTGTCCGCCGCGGATATTCGGTGACCGGTGTGGACTTGTCCGAATCGATGCTCGCAAAGGCTCGCACAAAGGCCAACGCTGCGGGCGTCACGGTGAAATTTGTACAAGCCGATGCACGCTCTTTGACGTTCTTCAATGAGTTCGACCTCGTCATCATGCTGTGTGAGGGGGGCTTTCCTCTGATGGAAACTGACGAAATGAACTACATGATTCTTCAATCCGCCGCGAAGGCTCTCAGGGAGAACGGCAAGCTCATCCTCACGACCTTGAACGGGCTCTTTCCCCTGTTCCATTCTGTCAAGGATTTCATAAACAGCAACATGAGTGGCGGGCGAGACTCTGGCAACAGTTTTGACCTCATGACGTTTCGTGATGCTTCCACGTTCAACTTCGTCGATGACGACGGCAATCCGGGGACCGTTCAGGCCAATGAGAGATACTACGTCCCATCCGAGATAGCGTGGCTGCTGAAATCGCTGCAGTTCAAGACCATTGACATTGTAGGCTGCACGCTTGGTGCATTCAGTCGCAACCGCCCCCTGTCCACGGAAGACTACGAAATGCTCGTCATAGCCCGGAAATGAATTACCGTCTGACTCCAAAGGCATGCCCGTTTGGCCACCAAGGCGGGGCCGCCACGGCGTTTGGCCCAGGCCATTGCCAGAATCATCCCTAAAAGCATGAGGCTATCAGAAACTCCTGCACGGAAGGATCGTAAGCCCAGAATGGGCCCGAAGTTCACGAACATTCCTGGAATGATGAAAACACTCCTACAAAGGTCAATAATACTCACAGGTAGGCGGTGCGTGAATGTGCACTCCGCTCTCGAGGGGCGCCCAACCACGTATGAAATGACTTTGGATTGCGCGAATACGGGTTCGGCCAGTCGTCATGGTTGTGATCTTCTAAACACCAACATCGTTCGAGGCAGAAACACAGTTCGATCGTATGGAGGACAATGGAATGAAAACCTCACTGCTCGTTATTGCGCTCTTGTCCTGTGCCCTGTCTATGAATGCACAGGACAGGTTTCCTGTCACCCGGCTGACCTCTGACCTGGCACAGATAGGCTTCGCATCGTGGTCTCCCGACGGTAAGACGATTGTCTATTCTCTCATTGCAAGGTCTGATACTTCGACGAAGACAGGCTTGTGGAAAATCTCCCCTGATGGGACGGACGCGAAGCAATTCACCTTCGCGCTCGCCGAACATCCGAAATGGTCGCCTGACGGTCGCTGGATCGTCTTTGACTCAGATTCGGGCAAGAGTATGAAGATGATTCCTGCAGAAGGAGGCGCTCCGATAAGTTTCCTCCCCGACAGCATTGGCATCTTCAGGGGAGGTATGCCGTGCTGGTCACCGGACGGAACACGCATCGCATTCCTGGAAGGAGTAACGCTGTCGCTTTGCGTCTACGACATGAAGACCAGGGGAGTCGAGAGGATATTCCGGCAAGGAGACCTTGTGCCAATGCCGGGGTGCTGGACGCCAGATGGGAAGGCCATCTTGATTGCACTTATGGATAGGGCAACAAGAAAATCGACGTTGTTAAAAATCACTTCGGACGGAAAAGAGAGAACGCAGATTCAGGGCCATCATGAGGGCCTCTACAGACACCTCGCGCTCTCTCCTGACGGGTCACTTCTGGTCTACGCGGCTTTGGAAGGAAGGTACCTTGGCCTCTGGATCATGTCCGCCCAGGGAGGCAAGTCGATTCCGCTCGTCGTCACCGACCCCGGTCACAATGAGGCCGCAAGCTGGTCCCCGGATGGGAAAAAGATCGCATTCAGCAGCAGCCGACCCGGAGGGGGTATATGGATCATGGATGTGGACGTTGAGCAGGTCAAGAGAGAAGTAGAACGTGTAAAATAGAAAGGAGTGTAACAATGTACCGGCTCGTTCAATTGAGAGTACTCTTTATTCTTTACATGCTCGCAAAGACTGTTGTCGAAATTGTTCTCGGCAGTGGCATCTGCCTTGATTCACTGGAAGCCGGTGGAATGTCCTGGCTCATTCGTTTCTTCGGATCGCGCCTTGCCTTGCCGATACTGACGATTTTCGGCAACGGCATTCTGCTCCTTCTGGGGCTGGTGCTCTTCCATTTTCTCCTTGAGAAGAGGAATTGGGTCAGGATCATACTGCTCATCATTGGCTGGATCAATGTCGTTGACGCCCTGTCCGGTCTCCTTTTCCATGATATGGCTTCTCGCTTTCTGTCTTATTTCAGAGTCGGAATCGATTGGGATCGAATTCTGTATCTGGATCGTGCGACGGATATCCTCGGCTTGATCTACTGGGGATATGCAATCATTGTCTTACAATTCACCGACAGCGTGAAGCAGGAGTTCTTTGCTCCGCCGGCAACTCCTGCGCCTGATCAGAATTGATCATCACAGCATGATGGCCACCGCGGACTAATCTGCAGGTGGTTGGTATGCTGAGAAGTGCGGAGGTGAGTGATGAAGAGGAATGTCATTGTTCTCTTTGCCACGGCGAGCTTGTTCTTCCTGATGGCTTCATGTCGTGGTCAGACCCTCGACCGTCAGGCGACGTTCGAGATGGTCTGGAACAAAGTGAACGGCACCTTCTTTGATACCACGTTTGGCGGTCTGGACTGGAACAACGCGCATGACCGCTACTTGCCGCGGACCACAGCCGCTGGCAGCGACGACGAATTCTACAGACTCGTCAACACGATGCTGTGGGAACTGAACGTATCCCATGCCAACCTCATCCCTCCCGGCCTTCTGGCCCGTCGCAAGCCCCTTGTGTGCGCTGAAGGAAGCCCCGGTATTGACATCCGCATGATCTATGGCTTGGCGGTCGTGACTTCCGTCAGACCCGGATCTCCTGCTGAGAACCAGGGACTTCGTCGCGGGTATGTGATTGAGGTCGTCGACGGAATCCCTGTCGAGCGGATCGTCCACGAAGCCGAGAAGGTCATGCGCCCTCCCAAGAACAGCCATCATCGGGTCGCGCTCGTCACGAAAGAAATCCTGGGGCGCATCTACGGAGTTCCGGGAACTGAGGTCTCGATCGCCTATTCAGACGAGGGGGGCATCAAACACGAAACAAGAATGGCGCGCGTAAAACGAACCGGAAGGGCTGTTGGACCGTCCGGCGTGCTGTACCTCGCTGTGGATTTGGAAGCTCGGCGTCTGGACAACGGCATAGGGTATATTCGATTGAACACGTTTCAACCTCCTTTGGTAGCTCAGGTATCAAACGAGATCAGATCATTGGGAACCATCACTGGCATCATCTTCGATCTTCGTGGGAACGCCGGAGGTGAAATTGAAGGAATGCCCGAGCTGTTTCTCAGGGAACGAGCGCTGCTCTATCTCAGTCGATCCAGAAAGGGTATAACTCAAGTTGTCGCTGAACCTGCGGCCGTGGCGTTCAAAGGCCCTCTCGTCCTGCTGGTTGACCAGTTGAGCGGATCCGCAGGCGAGCTCTTTGCATGCTGCCTGCAGGCGATCGGCCGTGCTGTGGTCGTCGGCGAACGCACACCCGGAGCAATAATGGAATCAGACATGACGGTACTTTCGAACGGAGCAATTCTCATGGTTCCCGTTGCTCAATTGTCCACTCCGGATGGCACTGTGCTCGAAGGACATGGCGTTGTGCCAACTATTGAAGTCGGGCTTGACCGCGATAAACTACTGAATGGCATTGACTCGCAGCTTGAAGCGGCGAGGAGCTACCTGGAGAAAGACGCGCTGAAGTAGAATGAACGACGACTTGGCCAAATGAGATTCACCTTAAACTGATAGTGGTTAATACATAAGGAGGACAGACATGAAAAAGATACATTGTGGCCTCATAGTGATTCTGATGGCTGTGCTTGGGGGGGCTGTTCATGCGCAGGAGATGTCCGCCAACGTACTTGTGGGAACCTGGACAGGTGTGGTGAACGCCGGCTCAATGAAGTTCACTTTTGTGTTCAAGTTTCGGGAAGACGAGAAGAAGTCGGTCAAAGGAACTATGGATATTCTCGAACAGGATGCCAAGGATCTCCCAATTCAGGAGATTGTTCTGAGGGGTGACAGTCTGATGCTTGACCTTGCGGCGATTCAGCGGAAGTATGTGGGAAGACTCGTCGACGATCGGAAGGTCATCACAGGCAACTACATTCGATTTGGCACTGTCGCACTTCCTTTGATACTTCAGAAAGTCGATTCTGAAGTAGTCCTGCATCGTCCTCAGACGCCCCGGCCTCCTTATCCCTACAAAGAAGAGTCTGTTACATTTCAAAATGAAAAAGAGGGAGTGACGCTTGCAGGTACCCTGGCTCTTCCGAAAGACAAAGATCCAGCTCCTGCTCTCGTGTTCATCTCCGGCTCGGGAGCGCAAGACCGTGATGAAACTGTCTTTGGGCATAAACCCTTTTTGGTGTTGGCGGATTATCTTGCCCGTCGTGGAATCGCCTCGCTTCGGTTTGATGACAGGGGCGTTGGCGGAAGCTCCGGTGACCATTTCCAATCGACAACGAAGAGGAATGCTGAGGATGTGCTCTCTGCCATCCGATATCTCACGTCGAGAAAAGAAATCGATAGCAGGAACATGGGATTACTCGGACACAGTGAGGGATGTGTCATCGCCACCATTGCAGCTTCAAAATTTCCAGAGCTTCGTTTCATGATTGCTCTGGGAGCGCCAGGAGTGAGCATTGAAGAGAACCTCTATCTCCAAAACACTCTCGTCAGGAAGGCAGAAGGAGCGAGCGATGTTCAGATCGAGCAATATGGCACCTTGCAGAAGAAAATTTTTTCCGAAATCAAGGAGTCGAACAACGATTCCCTGACAACCGAGAAGCTCCGGGCGCTCTATTCCTTCGGCCGGTACCAAGCTCTGCCTCAGAATCAGAAGCAACTGATTGATGCGCGGATACGGGATGTACTCACTCCCTATTTCAGGGATATTCTCAGTTATGATCCTCGGCCCGATTTGTTGAAAGTGACAGTTCCTTTTCTGGCTCTCACGGGCGAAAAGGATTTGCAGGCGCCTCCCGACCCCAATCTCCGAGCACTTGAGAAGGCGCTAAAGGATGGAGGGAATACCCAAGTCACCATCATGAAAATGCCGGGACTGAATCACATGCTTCAGGTCTGTCGGACAGGGGCAATGGCGGAATACTCAATCATTGAGGAGACAATAGCCCCACCGGTGTTGGAGGAGATCTACCAATGGATTGTGGATCATGTTCAATAGGTCCTTCGGACGCCATGAGGCGGTTTTTTGCAGGCCACAATACAGCACAAGTGGAGAGCTCATGCTCATCGCTCTCTCGCCGTGCAAGATTGGCACTAGTCGAGTCCCATTTGCGCCACTTTCGATGGAACATCATCTTACTGTCAAGAATCTACAGCCAAACACGCAATACTATCGGAAAGTCATCGCACACGAGGCAGGCGATGTAAGAAGTCAGGGTTCTGTGCAGATGTTAGGAACCATCGGACAACAGGACGCCTCGGGAAAGGAAAGACCAAAATGAAACGGATACGATTCGGGTTCATCACAATTCTGATGACTGTGCTTCTGGGGGCTGTTCATGCACAAGAGACGTACGTCGGAATTCTTGGGGGCTTGCATTTTGCAGACTCGAAGCTTGTCTTTGCGAACGACCCAACATCAAACCACGACATTCAGGCAAGAACGTTGTTCGGAGTAGGGGGGTTCTTCGGCCTCTCGTTGAATGAGTACATGTCCGTTCGATTCGAGCCGATGTTTCTCCAAAAGGGAGGTTCCTACACCAAACCCTCCTCGCCTTCGATGGACATAAAGACCTCCCAACTGGAATTGCAGTTGCTCTTGAAGGCAGGAATGGGCGAGAAGATTCGTCCATACATTTTTGCCGGACCGTCCATGAGTATTGTGCTCGACGCAAATGTGACGATTGACGCAGCCGGTCGTCTGTTTGAAGGGGATTTCATGAAAGTTCTGAAAGGTACGGAGTACGGAGCAGTGTTCGGAGCCGGTGTGAGTGCTCCAGTCTGGGCCGGCTCTGTATTCATCGAAGGCCGGTATGCTTTCGGATTCTCCAATATGATGAAAGGCGGCACGTATGACGTGACAAGTGGCAGCATCACCATGCCCGTGGACACTCAGCCGGGCGACGATCTGAAGACGATGGGCTTTCAGATCATGATTGGATATCAGTTGCCGCTTGGCGGTGAGTGAATCGTAGAGCCATTCGTGTACCATGTCGCGGCTCCAAACTGGTACATCACCATATGATCGGTCGGCAAAAACGGAGACACCTCGTGGCGTCCATTAAACACTGGATGCTTCTCTTTGTCGTTTCCCTTTGCTCTCTCCCGGGATGCGACGAGACCAATCCAGTTGCAACATATCGCTACTCGATACCCCTGAGTACGAATGACGGATGGGAAACCGCAACTCTCAACAGTGTCGGAATGAATGAAGAGCTAGTTTCCTTTCTCGCCGACAATATCAATCATGCGACGTATACGGAAGTGCACTCGGTACTCATAGTGAAAGACAACAAACTGGTGTTTGAAGAATATTGGGCCGGGCATGATTTCGCCTTTTCGAGTCCAGACTACCATGGAACATATGTCCAATTTGACAGAAATAGACGGCACAATACGCACTCGGCAACAAAGAGCATTACCTCCGCTTTGGTTGGCATCGCAATTGACAAGGCTTTGATTGACAGCGTCGCCGAGAAGATTTTCCGTTACCTCCCCAACCACCAAACATTGAGCAACGAAGGCAGGGAGAGCATCACCATTGAACATGCCCTCACGATGTCGACCGGTCTGCAATGGAGTGAATGGGGGGTATCGCTCTCATCACCGCAGCATGATATTGTGCAGTTCAACCAATCCTCAGACCCTATCCGATACTTGCTCTCAAAGCCTTTGGTAGCGATCCCGGGGACGAGTTTTTGCTACAACGGTGGTACCGTCGATCTCCTGGGCGTCATCGTCAAGAACGCTACGGGGTCCGATCTCCCGACATTCTCCGGGAACTATCTCTTCGGACCTCTCGGTATTACCAACTACGCGTGGACAACGCTATATCCTTCCGGCATTACGTGTGCGCATGGTGATATCTTGATGACCCCTCGCGACATGGCGAAGTTCGGCTTCCTTTTTCTCAATAACGGCTCCTGGAAGGGCGTTCAGATCATATCGGCCGACTGGGTGCAAAGGTCAACCCGCTATCACATCTCGCCGAATGTCTCATGGGTCGATGGCTACGGTTACCTATGGTGGCTAAGAACCTATCACAGTGGCGGACAGAGCATCGACGCATTCCGTGCCCATGGATGGGGTGGGCAGCAAATCATCATATTCCCCACCCACCGCATGGTGGTGGTATTCACCGGAGCCAACTATATGACTGAGGAACCTTGTGACGCAATGGTGGAGCGATTCATATTGCCGGCGGTACAATGACGTTATGCTCGCGACAGTGACGGCATGACAGCGCTCCTTCCTGCAGCGAGAGACGGCAACGTCGCCCTCGACGGAAGGGCAGAGGTCGGAGAGAAACTGATCGAAGCTGGTGTATTGGTGGAGGATCCATGTATGGCAGCCGCCGAACGACAAACGCAAGGAGCACAATGATGAGAAACAAGAGAACTGCTGGTCTACGATTCATGATTTGGTCCCGTGTCGCATGTACAACTCTATCGCTTGCAACGCTTCTTCTTTCTACGAAAGTTGTTGCACAAACAGTCGATGGGTGGCGAGCAGATATCGACCTTCTGATCAACAAGATCGAACGCTATCATCCCATGCCGTGGATGAAGATCACAAAGGAAGATTTCGTCGCAAGAGCACACGCACTTACAAGGGATCTACCAAAATGGGAAAAGGAACGGATCTTCATTGAAATGAAGAAACTCGTGGCGATGCTCGAGGACGGGCATACCGAAGTGCTTTTCACCAACCAGGAACGTTTCAATCTGTGGTTCCCTGTGCGAATGGAGAGGTTTCCTGATGGGGTCTTCATGATCGCCGCGGATTCGCTCCATGCGGAGTTTCTGGGCGGGAAGATTCTGAGGATCGGCAAGGTGAAGACGGAGGAAGCCTTTCGCCGTGTCGGTGAGGTTGTCCCAAGGGACAGTAAACACGGGATCGATCGGTTTGCGACCGACTATCTTTCGAATGCGGTCATCTTGAAACAGTTGGGGGTGATCGATGGTGAAAGCCGGCTGGAGATGGTTATTCTCACTTCGAACGGGGCAGAAAAACAGGCTGTGTTTCAATCTGCTCCTTGGCAGATGTCGTTCCACTGGTCATGGAACAAGACCAACGTGCCGACGAGTCTCAAAACAGTGTCCGTTTTCGATAATCGGTTGGACAGGCTACCTCTTTACCTTGAGAATGTGATTCCGTCCCGGATTCCCTATGCATTCAAATACTTGCCGGACAGCAGGATGCTGTATTTCCAGTTCAACGCAGTCAACAACTGGAGGAAAGATCCTTTCACGGAGTTTACACAAAGAATGCTCAAGACATTCGATGACAACGTGTCGAACATTGACAAATTCGTTATTGATCTCAGATTCAATGAAGGAGGAAACGGAGCCCTCCTTCCTCCCCTGGTCAAGGAGTTTGTTCTCAGGGAGAAATCACTGGGGAAAGGCAAGCTGTTCATTATCACCGGTAACCATACATTCAGTGCGGCACCCAACTTCATCGGCCAGATGTTGCAATACACAAATGTGATAACCGTGGGGGATATCGCTGCCGGATCGCTGAACTGGTGCTCAGATGTTCAGGATTTCCTTCTTCCGAACAGCAGAGTGGTCGTAAACATCTCCACGATGTGCTGGCAGCGAGGTCATGCCACGGATAATCGCGGCTATTATCCCCCCGACTGCTACATTCCCACGCCGTTCAAGGACTACGTTTCCTCTGCCGATCCGATTCTGGATGCAATCAAGAACGGCACGGCTGTATCGCTCAAACAGATTTTTCTGGACAAAGGAGTAGATGCTTTTCTTGAGGAAGTGGGCCGGAAAAGGAGTCTCTATGGAAACACGGAAGCGTGGTTTCCCTATACGTCGTTCAATCTGGCTCTCACCTCGTATTTCGATTTGGCGGCGAGTGGAAAAACTGACGATGCATTGAAATTGGCGGCATGGAATGCCGAAAGGCATCCGGGTGATTTCCGGGCATGGTATGGGCTCGCAGAGATCGCTGGTGGTGCCGGAAAGACCAAACTAGCATTGGAAGCATACAGAAAGCTGTTCACTATTGAACCGGGCATTTGGGACGCCGTTCGTAGTTTCAACACCTTACTCGTGATGGATGCATGCGAGAGCGAGGGCTCAAATGAACTGGAAGCTGTGGTTGAGGGTATGAGAAAAAAGGATCCTCTTTCGGTGAATGAGAGAATGTTGAATGAAATCGGATACAGGCTGCTCGGTAACAACAAGATCCGGGAAGCTGTAAAGGTATTCAAGTTGAATGTCAAGCTCTATCCGAACTCGGCGAATGTGTATGACAGTCTCGGAGAGGCGTTTCTGAAGGCAGGCGAAAAAGAGCTGGCGAAAAAGAATTATGAGAAATCGCTTGAGCTGAATCCCGAGAATGCATCTGCAAAGAAGACTCTAGAAGAATTGCGCGCGAAATGATGCCATCAGTATCATGCCTGGGTGCAAAGAGAGCTGAGACTGTAAGTACAGAAAAGATCGAAAGGTGAAGTCAGAATGAAGGCGATCATCTGCAGCCTGGCGCTTATTGCTTCCACGGTATGTGCAACGGCCCAGGGATTCTCCGGTCTCGGTGCGAAGTTGGGCTACAATTTATCAACATTCACCGGGGTTGATATTCCGGGGAAAGGGGTCAGTTCCCAATCCGGCGTGACATTGGGGGGTTACGCTACCTACGAGTTCAACAACACGTTCTCTCTCCAGCAGGAAGTTCTTCTCACCTTCAAAGGATCAAAAGTCAATACGATCGGGGATGTCTGGCTCAGCAACATATTTCTCTATGTTGAGATGCCTTTGATGCTCAAAGCGTCAATTCTCGAAGATTCCAGGCTGCGGCCGAACGTCTATGCCGGACCGGCGGTTGCAGCACTGGCGGCAGCATTCAACAGCAAAGGCTTGCTTGAGGACATCAGAACCTATGACCTGGGGTTCGTGATCGGAGGTGGGGTCGAAATCTGGGGACTCTCGCTTGATCTGAGGCTCACGAAGGGGTTGCTCAATTTCGATCAGAGTGCCGGGGGCATCGATCTGAAACACCAGACGATCTCGGTCATGATGGGATACGCGTTTTGACTGCAGGAAAGGGGAAGAGCATGAAGAGCCGTGTTCTTAGGAGTCTGATCCTGATCCAGGCTATTCTTCTGGCAAGCCTGACGGTAGAGGCCTCGACGGCATTCATGGCAGCAAAAGGGAAGAAATTGCTCACGGGTCGGAATGGAGACTGGGGGAACCTCAACATACGATTGCGCGTCCTGCCTGCCTCCGATGGAAAGTACGGCAGGATCTATTTGGGTGCCGAAGGCGGCCAGGGCATCGGCACGTTCAATAACACGACCGGCATGAACGATCAGGGATTGTGGTATGGCGCGACATCTCTGTATGACGGCGAGGCGTTGCCCGTGAGGAATGACATAAGGAACTACTACCATAAGCCCACATTGAATGTCGACCTGGTTCAAAGAGTGATGGAGGTCTGCAGCACGATCGACGAAGTCATCGAATACTTCACAAGATACTATTACCCGGTGTGGAACGGCCATGATCTGTTCGTCGATAGAAACGGTAATTCGGTCATCATTGAATTTGGCGAGAAGGATGTCGTGTTCATCCGCCGGAGCGGCGATCACCAGGTGATGACGAACTTCCCCAATTCCGACACGCTGAACGCCAGATGGTACAACTGCTATCGGTACAAGATGGCAGATCGCATGTTGGCTGAGGCCCAGAACATTTCGACAGATCTCTTTCGCTCCGTCTGCGATGCAGTTCATTTGAGAGGCAAGAATCCCACGAGTCTTTCCACAGTGTATGACGTTACCACGGGGGATCTCTACGTCTACTACTTTCATAATTACGAGGAAGTCCTTCTTTTCAATGTGTACGACGAACTGGCAAAAGGAGAGAATTACTACGTCCTCCCCGACTTCTTCCGCCAAACAAGGGCCAATTATCCCACAAAGGGTGAATCGGTGAGTCCATCCTCTGTGACTTTTTCGTGGAACGGAAATGCTCAAGACTATGACCTCTATTATTCAACCGATCCAAATTTCCTGGGTGCTATACCGGTGAGAGCGTGCGCTTCTGTCAGTCCAATACAGAGTTCGTTGGGATTCTCTGTTCTGTTCGGCGGGGTATTGATGCTGGCGGCGGGATTTCAGAGAATGAAGAGGTTTTTCGTGTTGTTGAGTGTGGTGATGATCAGCGCGTTCGTCTCGTGTACCCTTGAGGCCGTCGTCGAGCCGCCTTTCGCTCCATCGTCGATCGAGCATCATCTCACCGTCGAGAATCTGCAGCCAAACACGCAATACTATTGGAAAGTTGTCGCTCAAGAGCCTGGCGACGTAAGAAGCCAGAGTTCCGTGCAAACGTTCAGAACAACCGGTTGACAGGAGGAGCCCTTGCTATCCTGGTGTGGAGCTTGGAAAAGACGCATATTCTGCAGGGATGACGGAATGGTGACGCCCTCGGCGTCTTCCTGAGCAGGAAGGTGATGTGCATTCAGGTCGACGAATGAAAGAACGAAGAAGGTGCGAAGGAGATGTTTCATAGGTTCCGCCCAAGGGATTGTGGTGGTGAAGTACCGGCAACCATCGAGATGAACTGAACGTGGAGATGGACTTTCGCCTCATCGAATGTCCTGCCTGGTCGCCCGACGGGAAGCGACTGCTGTTCAACAGTACGCGCTCGGGCAATTTCGACATGTGGATGATGGAGATGGATGTTGAGTTCCTGAAGAGGGACCTGCGGCATTGAGCGTCAGAAAGGGCTCCCATGAGAAACCATCTCCCTGGAGGAGCTGAATACAGTGCAGATCGAAGGCATTACGGAGGTCACCATGAACTACATACGGGGAAGGAAAATACTTGTGCTGGTGCTGCTCGGTGTGATCACCTTGGTTGTAGCGCAGCAACCAATCCGGCAGCAGCGGCCTGATGCGGCCATTCACCGTCAAATCGCGACGAGAGCGGAAACGATATCGCCGTCCCTGATCGAGGTAAGAAGGAATCTTCACCGACACCCGGAGCTTTCGGGGCGTGAACAGTTGACAGCTGAGCGGATCAAGAACTACCTGACGAACCTCGGTCTCGAAGTTGAGTCTGGACTAGGCGGGCATGGTGTCCTTGGAATCCTTAGAGGCGGAAAGGCTGGTCCCATCATTGCCTGGCGAGCTGATATTGATGCAATCCAGGACACCTCCTCAGATGGAGTTGAGTTCAAATCGGAAAATCTGGGGGTGAAGCATTCCTGCGGCCATGATGTCCATACCGCGATCGGTTTGGGGATTGCAGATGTGTTGAGTTCGGTGAGGACACAATTGACGGGTACGGTTCTCTTTGTCTTTCAACCAGCAGAGGAGAATCTCACAGGGGCGCGTGCAATGCTCGACGCCGGAATATTCAAGGGAAGGAAACCTGATGCGATGTTCGCTCTCCATATCGCACCGCTCCCGAGCGGTGTCGTCGCAGTAAAGCCGATGGAGATGTATGCCTATCGAATGAGGATCGGGATCGAACTCAAGGATGTCGCGAGCCAGGACGAGGTCGTAAAGACCTGTGCGGGACTTTTCAAGGAAGCGAACATCCCACACGGATCTAATGTCCTCAGTCTCCCGCTTCTCGAGGGGGAAAATAGCATCTTCAATCCGCATGGAATTTTCGCGAACTATGTTGCCGTTGCAGGTGCGCCGAGGTTCAGAAGGTTGAACGATTCGGTGTCGGTAGTCGAAAGTCTCGCATTCGCCACGAGTGATTCCATCACCCGGGCGGCAGTGGCCGGCCTGAAGGAGAAGCTTAGCAGTTCACAGCTCAAGGACAAGCTGCTCACCGTCAGCTATGCCCCACTGCATCCGACGGTGACAAATGATCCGGAGCTGACGTCGGCTTCGTTGCGAATCCTACAAGAGATCGCTGGAACAGAGCGCATCACCCCTCTCTATGGGATCATTCCAAGATTCAACGACGATTTCCTCTTCTTTCAACGGGAGTCCAAGACCGTATATTTTTTACTGGGTGGCTCCGATTTCCAGAAAGGCATTGTATCGATGCCCCATACTTCAACGTTTGCCGTGGACGAATCGTGCATAAGCAGAGGGGTGTCCATGTTCGCGTCCCTTCTCTTTGAGATCGCTCGTCGTTGAACACGTCGGCAGATTAGGAAGGAACTCCAAGAGTTGAACAAGGGCTCTCATTGATAGCAGAGAGGAATAAACATGAGAAGAAGAAGGACTGCATTGACTCACTCAACCTCGTTTGTTCTGCTCATGATGTTCACATATGCAGTTTGTCTTGCCCAGAAGGATGGCGATCCGATCTCGATCGGCACCTACAGGGTGATACATTCTGATATTCTAAAGGAGGATCGACTCCTCTATGTCCATCTGCCCGAGGGTTACCAGGATACTCAACAGAGATATCCAGTCCTCTACATCCTCTATGCTCAACTCTACAACTACGTGGCAGATGCTGCGATTATCACGGAGAAGCTCGGCGGGACAGGTGAAGCGCCGCCGTTGATCATCGTCGGTGTGGCCAACACGAACAGGTACAGAGATCTGCTGCCGGTGAGGTCGCAAAGAATCGCCGAGAGCGGCGGGGCTGACAACTTTCTAACATTCCTCGAAGCGGAACTGATCCCGTATGTCGACAAGACATACCGCACGAAACAATTCAGAATTCTCGCCGGACCTCAGGCAGGGGCGGTGTTCAGCCTCTATGCCCTCCTCACGCGTCCGACCCTCTTCCAGGCAACGATATCAGAAAATCCCTTCATGAATCCGGACAATGCAGAGCACCTCCTGCCGCTCTCCGAGCAATTCTTCAGAAACAGAACGGCCCTGAGACACTACCTCTACATCAGGTGCGAGAAGAATGAACGCGCACAGCAGCTGGAGTCTGCCCGGCGGTTTGCGGCCTTGTTCGATTCGACGAAGCCGCTCGGATTCAAAGTGAAGGTGGAGTTCAAGGAGCCGTCAGGCGATTTTATCCCTGCTCTGCCGTTCAGCGAAGCGCTCGGATCGATCTTCGCCGGACACAAGTTGCCTGCGGATTTTCGGACTTCTTCCCTGCAGGACATTCTCCACTACTATGAACAACGCTCAGAGGAATACGGTTTTCCGGTCGATCCGCCTGACCTGATGCTGACGTTCGAAGGGGTTAAGCTGCAACAACGTGGCATGATGCGGGAAGCCATAGGGATTTTCAACCACCAGCTTCAGCTGAATCCGAAATCACTGAACGCGCTCCTGCAGCTCGGTGAGGCATACCGCGGCTTGGGCGAATTCGAAGAGGCGAGAAAGTGCTACCAAGGATTCCTTGATATCAGGCAGACTGATGCGGCCTTTATCCAGAGACGTCTGGGCGAGATGGAGAGAGTGATCAACAGTTCGGCGGCGTACCGAATTGAACAGGAAATCAGGCGGAACGGCATCCAGTCTGCACTGAAAATGTACCGGCAGATCAAGGCCGATCCTTCGCGCAGTCTGTATTTCGATGAAAACGAATTCAACGCGATGGGATACAGGTCCATGGGAGCGGGCAACATGGAGGCTGCTCTTGAGATCTTCAAGCTCAACGTGCAGCTCAATCCCCAATCGGCCAATGTTTATGATAGCCTGGGCGAGGTCTATCTGAAGATTGGAGATAACGACAACGCGACGAAAAACTACAAGAAATCGCTCGAGCTCAATCCCCAAAATAGTAACGCCAGAGAAGTGCTGAAAGGGCTCGAGAAGAAGTGAGAGCTGTCTCGACTACTCAAATTCCCCCGGAGGTATCCATGAAGAACATCGTTGTCGTCATTCTGCTTCTCTTCCCTTCGCTTCTCGTTGCCCGATCGCTTGAGGTAACACAGGCCGACAAGGACATCATGAAGCACCTCTTTAGCGGAGCATGGCAGAAATCCGATTCCCTCATCACAGTTGAATTGGCAAAACTGCCCAACCACCCCAAGTACTATTTTCTCAAAGCATACCATTCGCTCTATTGCAGAATGGTGGGTACGAACCCGATCACTCGGGACCAATCCATCGAGTTGATCAAACTGTACACCTGGAAAGCGATCACAGTTGGCGAACAGCTTCCTCAAACCACAGATGTGAAGTTCTACATGGGATATGCGTATCACTTTCTCTGCAGGGCGAACGTCATGCGGCAGGAATGGTGGACAGCGTATTGGAATGCAAGGAAGTGCCGGAACCTTCTCGAGCAAGTGATAAAGGAAGATCCGTCGATCCAGGATGCGTACTTCGCGCTGGCGCTTACCGAATACTATCCGGCAGTGGGAGTGACCGGCTACAAAAGCACGCTTGCGTGGTTCGGCGGTATGTCTGGTGATCGGGCGAAGGGGCTTGAGTATTTCCACAAGGCTGCAGACAATGGAAACCTTTTCAAGGATGAGGCACAGTACGTCCTGGCGATTGTGTATGGTGTGCGTGCGGCCGAAAACAATCCGGAAAAAGCGCTTGGCTACTGGGAAGAGCTCCTCAAACGATACCCTCAGACTTCCGCGTTCCGGAACAGCTACAATTCTACCTACCTCAACGCCGAGGTGAGGAAGCGCGGGGTGAGGTTTCTTGAAGACGAGCTTGATTCCATCAAAGTGCGATACCGGATCGACTACCCCTACATGCTGAACAGCATCGGGAACGGGCTCGTGGCCGATCAACGGTACGATGATGCACTCCTGGTGCTGAACGTCAATATCAAACTCTATCCCGACGCCGCTCAGACGTACATCAATCTTGGTGAATGCTATTTGCAGCAGAAGGATAATCGCAATGCCGTGAAGTACTATACCATGGCCAACGAGAAGCTGCCGGCCGATACGACTGTAGGCGGTCCATACAAGGAAACATTGAAGACACAGATTGCAAAAAAGCTAAGCGACCTTGGTGTCAAACTCTAGAGGAACTGAGGGGCCGGACAACACTCTGTTTCCGCTCTGCGGGATTGTAGCGTGAGAGCAGCGAGCGTTCCAATGGACAAACATGAATGTCAAACAAATAGAACCTGTCTGACGGACCACAGTTGAAGGATAGCAGAAAAATGAAACACCTCCTCCCCGCAATTCTGGCCCCGTGCCTCCTTGGCAGCATCACTTTCCTCACCATGACCTCGATCCCCTCCTCGGCCCCGCTGCCTGTCGTGGGCGCACGTGGCAGTGATCTCCCCGTCGGCTGTACAGTATTCACAGTCTCGAAGGGAAAGCAGGTGTTCTTCGGTGGTAATGATGACTATATCAACCCCGACAGCTACTACTGGGTCGATCCGGGCGGTGCTCAAGGGTATGGCGCAATCTGGATTGGCACACCAGACAATGTGCAACAGGGAGTGAGCGAAAAAGGCCTGGCCTATGATGCCAATGGTTTGCCACGCGTGGATGTCAATCCGCATCTCGAGCGTAAACCCGTCTCAGGAGACTACTCCAGCTACCCCATCCACATCCTGCATGAGTGCGCCACGGTGGAGGAAGTGACTGCCTGGGTCAATTCGCACCAGTGGCATTCTTACATGCACGACCAGATGCAGTTTGCAGACGTCACCGGTGACGCCGTGATCATCAGCGCAGGAACTGACGGTGAGGTGGTCTTCACACGCAAACCGAAGGGGGACAGTTACCTGGTGTCCACCAATTTCAATGTCGCCAACCACGGAAATGGCTTCTACCCCTGCCAGCGCTACGAGACTGCCACCGAAAGGCTTTCCAACTTGGTGGGTCAGGAGCGTGAGCTTACCGTCAAGGACGCCGCAAATGTGCTGGATGCCGTCCACATCGAAGGTAGATCCAGTTGGACGATCGAGTCGATAGTTGCCGACCTGCCGGCCGGGACCGTCTACGTTTACTACTTCCATCAGTTCGACAAACCGGTTGTCCTGAATGTGGCGGAGGAGATCGCCAAGGCGCGCGCTGGAGGGCCGCTGAGCAAGCTGTTCCCTGAAGACGTACAGCAGGAAGCTACACGGCGCTATCAGCGTTTCCAGGCTCAAAGAGAACGCTACCAGGTAGTCGGCAAAGTGTGGCTTGGTGTAGTGGCTGTCTGCCTGGCAGCGTTACTCCTCTTCTCGATCAAACAACGAAAGGGATGGGTCTTTTGGATACCGGTCGTCACTATCCTCGGTCCACTCGGTTTGCTCATCTGGCTGGTTGCCGGGCGTAAGCGGAAACCGGGCAACTGGCAGACGGTCCTGGTAGAAGCGACGGGGGACGTGATCCCCGCGGTCATCGGATACATAGCAGCGGCGGTCGGATTGGTTCTGGTCCCGAGTGCCTTCGGCTCGACTCTTTTGCAGGGGATGCTCTTCATCGGTTTACCACTCCTCATTGGATGGCTCATATTCCAGGGACCGATGCTGGCTTTCGCAACAAGAAAGGGATACCTGCGCTCTCTCCTCAATCGTCTCCCTCATACCTGGGTGACGGTTCACCTGGGATTGGCGGGTATCTTTGCAGTTGCATTACCCTTCATCACTGCAAGCATTCAACTTCCCTTGCCACCCTGGATCGTGATAGCTTGGTGGGCATTCGCTGTCCTTGGAGCGCTGGTGGGGATGCTCCTGCTCATTCTTTACGATGGCTGGAGCGTGCGCCGCGGCTATCTGGGCTGGTGCTTCCTGGCTTGGGGGGAGGGTGAGGTGACCTCGGCATCCTTACGGAAGATATGGTGGTGGATTCTGTTGAGCTCCGGTGCTGTGTTTGGCGGGATGGCTGTTTCTGCGTTCATCCATCAAGTCATGTCGAGATAATGAGTACGAACAGAAGTGCTCCATGAAAGAGACAAGAAGTCATTCCGTGAATAGTGTGAAAGGAGCAGCCTCTCTCGAACGAAGGAGCCTATGGACAAAACGAAACATTCGCATTTTCCATTCCTTTTAGCCATCCCCTTGCTCTTCGTTGTTCACTGCAAACATGCGGCTTTGGAGCCAGAGGCTTCAATTGCTCAACCGGAGGAGACGGGGGACGGATGGGAGACATCAACACTCAGCAGCGTCGGAATGGATCAGGATACCTTTGTAGACCTTGTGCAGAAGATCGGATCAGGAGTCTACGGTGAGGTCCACTCTGTCGTTGTCGTGAAAGACAACAAGCTGGTGTTCGAGCAATACTGGCCCGGTCATGATTTCGCTCCGTTTGCCTCCGACTACCATGGAGCGTATCTGCGCTTTGACAGAAATACTCCTCACGACACCCATTCTGCAACCAAGAGCGTTACCTCAGCTCTCACAGGCATAGCCATAGACCGCTCAAACATTAAGTCACTCAGCGATGTGGTTTTCGAGTATCTCCCCGACAGCTATGAAACGAGAAGAAATGAGGGGAGAGAGAAGATTACGGTCGAACACTGCCTGACGATGGCGAGCGGGCTGAAATGGAACGAGTGGGAGGCGCCCGTGACAGCGAGTGAAAACGATCTGATGGTGTTTATCCGATCATCCGATCCGATTGGATATCTTCTCTCGAAGCCGGTGACGACGGAGCCGGGAACGCGCTTCTACTACAATGGTGGTACGGTAAACCTCCTCGGTGTGATGATTGCATACGCATCCGATCAAAGCGTGCAGTCCTTCTCATCGCGGTATCTGTTCGGACCGCTGGGGATATCGAACTATCGTTGGCAGGTGTTCCAGCCGTCCGGGATGACGTTTTGCTCGGGCGACATTTACATCACGCCGCGCGATATGGCGAAGTTCGGCCAACTGTTCCTGAATGAAGGGAAGTGGAATGGAAGCCAGGTCGTTTCGAAGGAGTGGGTAATGCTCTCAACTCAGAATCATATCAGTCCGCCGGTCTCCTGGGCGGATGGATATGGGTACCTGTGGTGGTTGAGAAATCTCCGGGTGAACAATAGGACGGTAAGCTCGTTCAAAGCGATCGGATGGGGTGGTCAGGAGATATTTGTGCTGAAAGACCTTGCGATGGTCGTGGTCTTCACCGGAGCAAACTACGTCGGGAATGTGCCGTGCGACGAGATCATGCAGCGGTATATCCTTCCTGCCGCAGGCATATGAGAGTGTGAGTACAACAAACGAGGAGATTTTCCCAATGAAAAAGTCTTTCTTTTCTCTCTTTGTCCTTTTTGGCGCTTTCTCGGTCGCTCAGGCGCAGAACATTTTCGAAGCGCTCCGCCAGGGCAACATCGAGACTGTCAAAGTACTTGTCGAGAAAGCACCAACGATCCTCGACTCACGTGACGGTGACGGCATGACACCGCTGCATCATGCGGCGAGAGATGGCAACGCTGTCCTGGTCGACTACCTCATCGACAAGGGGGCAAAAACAGAAATCCAGACTAACCAGGGCAAAACACCCCTTCATCTTGCGGCGACGTTCGATAGGAAGGATGCCGTGGCAACGTTGTTGAAACGTGGTGCCGCGCTGGACACGCGGGATCCGTACGGACGCACGGCATTTGTTCTTTGTGCCCGTGAGCGGGGGGGAGCCGCAACCGCGAAGGTTCTTCTCGATGCAGGTGCGGATATCAATGCACGGGACAAGTTCGACGATGCGGCCCTCGGTCTTGCCACCTGGCGGGGAAAACGCGAGTTTGTCGACTTGCTCCTCGAGAAGGGAGCTGCGGTGCCCGCGCCCGGAGAGCAATGGGGGCGGCTGGTTTCAATGTCTGCGTCGACGGGGTTGCCGAATCTCTTTGTTCGACTGACCAAGGATGGCCCAAATCTGGCAAGCGTCGATGCTTTCAAGAATTCTCTTTTGCATGAAGCCGCCCGCGGCGGCGCAGCGGAGATTGTTGACGCCCTCCTCGGCATGGGATTCAATCCTTCCACGAAGGATTCCTATGGCTGGACGCCGCTCCATTATGCAGCGCTGGATGGAAGATTGAGCGCCGTGCAGAAATTGGCTGAGCGCGGCGCGCCCCTCGGTGCGCGGACAATTGCCGGTCAGACTGCATGGAATGTCGCGAAGGAGCGTGGAATGGAGAGTGTCACTGCTCTGCTGGCTTCCAAGGGCGCAGACACCTCGGCGGCCCAGTTTCCGATTCTTCAGGGAGACTTTCTTGGTCAGAAGCCCCCGGCCGATAAACCAGAGATTTTTGCGCTAGGTGTCATCTCGTCCATCTGGGGTCTGCACAGTACGGCCGTCTTTTCACCCGACGGCAACGAAGTCTACTGGGCTCCGATGGTGGAGTTTCCGGGCGACGTGTACTCCCGGGGCGGATTGCTCATGATGAAACGCGTGAATGGGCGCTGGACGGCACCAACCTGGGTTTCGTTTTCCGGCCCGAACGGTCAGGACGATGTCCCGTTCTTTTCCGAAGACGGACAAAGGATGTATTTTCTCTCCCGCCGCCCGCTCCCTGGTGAATCACAAAACGGCTCAGAGAAGATATGGTACGCCGACAGAATAGCGGGTGCGTGGTCCGAGCCGAAACCGCTGGATCCCAATGTTAATTCTGTTGACAAGCACTGGGAATTCTCGCTCGACAGAAAAGGGGATGTGTACTTCGCCGGTCAGGGTGCTGACAGTCGTGGCCTGGGCGACATCTATGTATGCCGGCGCGTCGACGGAAAGTACGAGAAGCCTGTCAATGTAGGTGAGCCCATCAGCTCGCAGGGGCAGGAGACAACGCCCTTCATCGCCCCGGATGGGAGCTATCTCTTGTTCTCGCGGCAGTACGATCTCTGGGTAAGCTTTCGGGGCGAGGGCGGGGCATGGGATGAACCGGTGAAGCTCGGTCCTGAAGTCAACAGCCCATCCATCGAGCTCTGTCCGATCGTCACGGCCGACGGAAAGTATCTGTTCTTCTTGAGCCAGCGCGGTGGGGAGAGTCACGCATACTGGGTGACCGCCGGGGTTATCGAGAAGGTGAGGAAGAAGTAACACCGACATATTGGGGGGAAACAAAAAGAGTAACTCAATACGGAGCAAACGCGATGAGAACGAAAAAAAATCTTATCCACGACTTGACGAATGTTTGGATGGTTGCGGCAATGCTCGCGTTTTCAAGTGGCGCCGCCTTTGCCCAGGCACCAACCGACCCTGAGCACAACTTTGAATTCTTGTGGAAAACATATGATGCGAACTATGCCTTGTTCAAGGCTAAGCATATCGATTGGCAGGCCTTGTATAACATCTACCGCCCGCAGGTAACTCCCAAAACGACGGCCGATGAGTTGTTTGCGATCATTTCAAGAATGCTGGGTCATTTGAATGACAACCATATCCAGTTCCGGTCGAAGACACCAGAAAGGATCTTTTCAGCGGGATACTTGTGGGATCTGATGGGAAATGGGGGTATGGCGAAATTCATAGGTCTCATGGGCCGCCGGCCTGTGTCGGAGAAGTACTTCAAGACGCCCCTCAAAGAAACCGGGAACGCGTTCTTTGCGTACGGATGGATTGATGATAGGATCGGGTACTTTCACTTCAAAGGATTCATGGACCTCCAGATCAGCGCGAAAGCCATCGATGAGATCATGGCTGAATTCAAAGATGCGGATGCCATCGTTGTCGATGTCCGACGGAACGGGGGAGGCGATGACCGGGTCGGAAAACTGATCGCAGACCGGTTCGCAGACAAGAAGAGATTATACATGACCACCCAGGATCGCAACGGACCGAAACACGATGATTTTGATCCGAAGAGGCATTTCTTCGCGGAGCCGGGTGGACCGATTCAATTTACCAAAACAGTCATCCTGTTGACCAACCGGCTCTCCGTCAGTGCCGCAGAGAATTTCACACTGGCGATGAGAATCCTGCCCCACGTCACCGTCGTCGGCGATTTTACATCCGGGTGTTTTGCGGATATGAGGCCGTTCAAGCTCCCTAATGGCTGGGATGCTTCGTACTCGATGAACCTGTTCCTGGATCAAAATGGCATGTGCTGGGAAGGGGTCGGCGTACCGCCGGATATCAAGGTCAGATGCGATTACGATGAAGCCGTCTCCGAAAAGGATCCTACACTGGAAACAGCGATTTCTTTGATCAGATCGGGCAAGCTGAGCCTCCAGGATGAACGAGAAAATGAGCGAGCGACTCAGTCACTGGCTTCCTTGTTCGAAAGGGACATCGCCAGCGATGGGATCGAGAAAGCTACTGCGAACTTCAACGAGCGGAGAGCCGATGATCCAAAAGGGATCTACTATCTGGATTTCTACGAGATGTCCGCGCTTGCGGAGAAGTTGTTTGCCGAGAACACATTTGAATTGGGAAAGACGGTGCTCGCCTTGATCTCACAATGCTTCCCAGGGACTGCAACGACATACGGTCTGCTGGCGAGGGCGTGCATGAAACAAAACAAGAAGACAGAGGCGCTTCAGGCTCTTGAAAAGACAATCGCATTGAAAGAGAAGAAATACTCCCCTCAGTCGCGTCAATTCAATGATTACATGATTGAAACGCTGATCAAGGAGTATCTCGCCGGAGGCATCGGTGCGCTCGACCGGCAGTATCTCGGCCTGAAGGGAAAATACCCGTTGCTCGTCACTGAACGTTTGCTAAACAGCCTTGGGTACTTGTTCCTAGGCATCAAGCTGACCCAGCCTGCCATTGAGGTTCTCGATTTGAACGTCAAGAAGTTTCCGCAGTCGGCCAATGTCTACGACAGCCTCGGTGAAGCGTACATGAATGCTGGTGATAAAGAGCACGCAATTGAGAACTACGAAAAGTCCCTTACGCTGAATCCGCAGAATACAAATGCTGCTGAAAAGATCAAGGAACTGAGGACGAAATAAGCAAAATGAAAAAAATGCACGCATGCCTAGGTACCGCGTTGCACCGATATGTTCTGACAGTCTTCGTACTGACGGCCTTGATGGTCGGTTGCAAGCGCAATCTGGAACCGGCCATGTCAGTCGAAGAGGCGCTCCAAAAGGCCATGGATGAATCCATCAAGAACAGCGGGGCAATTAGTGTCTCCGCCGCGGTTGCATTCCCGGACGGCAAATTGTGGAAAGGCGCCAGCGGGATATCCCACGAAGGTGTCCTGATCACAACGGACATGCTGTTCGACATCGGCAGCATAGCAAAGAACTATCAGGCAGCACTAGCTCTCAAGCTCGTAGAAGATGGCCTGATCTCGCTGGACGATCCGCTGGAGAAATGGTTTCCACCGTATCCCAACATCAGCGGAAGGATCACCATTCGCCAGGTTCTGAACCTCACCAGCGGAATAGACAACATCATTGAAGATCCAAATTCTCCATTCAGAGTAGGGTATGTCAATATCGATCACAAGAAAATATGGACCTGGGAGGAGATCTATAAAACCTACGTTGGCAAACCCAACTTTGAACCCGGGACCCGCTGTGCCTACTCATCGACCAATTACATTGTGCTCAGGCATGTCATCGAGAAAGCCACAAGGAGGAAACAGGTGGCGGTGCTTGAAGATCTGTTGCTCAAACCCCTCGGTCTGACTCACACACTCGCAGATTTTTCAAAGCCCCCTCCGGATTCAATGCCCATTGCCCACGGCTGGTTCGACACAAACGACGATGGGAAACCTGATGATATTTCGGGCTATTCCATCAACTGGATCGCGTCGCTCTCTCCGTTGTACGTCTATTCCACTCCGAGCGACATGGTTCGATGGATCGATGCAGTCTATCACAAAAAGAGAGTACTGAAAGAAGAGACCTTGAAGGCAATGCTTACGTTTATCGGGCCTGTTCAGAATGAGCCGATGATGAGAGGCTACGGCCTGGGCACTGTCGACATGAACCTCGGAGCGATACTCCCAAAATGGAAAGATGTTCGGGCCTATGGTCATTTGGGTTCTACGTTTGGGTATAGCAGCCTTGCCCTGTACTTTCCTGAGATCGGGATCTCCGTATCAATGATGTTCAACAGAGGTGCCGATGCCGGGACGAACAAGGCCATCGGTGTTGTTGCCGGAGCGTTCTTTGACGCGCTCCTCGAGCGATTAGGGGTGAAAGAATCGGACGAGGAAGACTCTGTTGCCGACTTGGTGAAGAAGCTGGAGAAATCACCCGATGATGTTCACCTCATGTACAGAATCGCCAGGCAGTATCAGGCGGACAAGGAAGATTATGAAGCTTCCTTGATCTACGAGAAGATTTTGAAGCAGGATCCTGAAGATCACTTCGGCTACAAGACGGAAGCTCTCTACTGGAAGGCAAGCTACGATGGTGTCATCTGGAAGAAGCCGGAGAATCTCATTGCCTTCATCGCCGAACACAAAGACTACAAGAACATCAATGACGCATACAGATGGCTTGCAAAAACCTACCAGCGAAGAAACGAAATGGACAAGGCAGTGCAGGTTTACAGGGATCGCCTGCAGACGGTCGGTAAGAATGCAGAATTCTTCAATCAGTACGCATGGTGGGTGTACGAAAACAAGGTCACGAGTGAATACACGTCGGCGATCCAATATGTCGAACAGGCCCTGGCTCTGAAGCCTGACGCCTGCTACATCTGGGATACGCTGGCCTGGTTGTACTTCGAAAGCGGAGAACAACAGAAGGCAGTCGAAGCCTCAACCAAGGCCCTGAGTCTTGCACCTGACAACCAGCGGAAGGCTTACCAGGAAGCGCTCGGCAAGATCAAAAAGGGGAAATGAAAAGGGCACAATGAAGAGAAAGTATGCACTAAACCAATTTGCAATGATGAGAAGGGTCGCTCTCGCACCATCCCTGATTGCCTTCTTGTTTCTCACTCTGAACGTGTCGGAAGTATGCGCCCAGAGCTCTCAGCGGGATGTGTGGCAGCAACCTGAGAAGATCATGGACTCACTCGGCATCGGTCCCGGAATGATTATCGGGGAAGCGGGCGCAGGGTCCGGCTATTTCACGTTTCATCTGTCAAAGAGAGTCGGCGCAGAGGGGAAAGTCTATGCAAACGACATCGACAAGAAGGCCCTGCAAAGAATAGACGACAGATGCAAAGAAGAAGGCGTCCGCAATATCACCACAGTGATGGGAAAAGTCGATGACCCGCTCTTCCCGAAAGGAGAACTCGATGGTGTGGTGCTCATGATGGCGTTCCACGATTTCGAAAAACCTGTAGAGTGGATGAAGAATGTCCTCCCCGCCTTGAAGCCGGGGGCATTTCTGGCTATCATCGATCCTGACCCCGAAAAGCTCGAACGCGACCGCGATCACTTCTGGACGAAGGAAAAAGTCCTTGCGACGATGGAGAAAACGGAATTCGGGCTGGTGCACATCTTCACGTTTCTCGAGAGAGACAGCATCTATCTGTACAAGTTGAAAGCAAATCGCTGACCTGCACACAGTGTTCTTATCCTGCTGGAGGGACATATGATCAAAAAGGAACATCTCGCTTTGGTGGTAGGCCTCTTGTTCGCGGTGGAATGTGGAAACGCTCAGACGACGGATGAGGCGCGGTTTTCTGAACTTCGAGGACCGTATCTCGGCCAGAAGCCCCCGGGAAACGTTGCGGAGCTGTTCGCTCCTGGCCTCATTTCCACAGGGCTCTACGAACGGGATTGCGCAGTCTCCCCGGACGGGAAAGAAATCTACCACGGCGTGTTCATTGGTGCCTGGGCTACCATCATGCTTACGCGAAGCATCGATGGAAAATGGACCGAGCCGACGATCCTCCCGTTTGCGTCAGATCCCGAATTCAACTTCATTGAACCTTGCCTCAGCCCGGACGGAAACAGGCTCTTCTTTCTTTCCACGCTTCCTCCGGCCGGTGAAAAACCGAAACGTGGTTGGGGTCATCAGAACATCTGGGTCGTTGACCGCCAGGCGGATGGTGCGTGGGGCAAGCCTTATGATCTGGGGCAGCCGATCAATACGCCTGACCAGGAATATTTCCCATCCCTCACACGCGACGGGACGCTCTACTTCTCTCGGTCAGTTGCCGGCACACCCTCGGCAATCTATCGGAGTCGGTTGGTGAAGAATGTCTATTCCAGTCCGGAGAAACTTCCTTCACCCGTCAGCGGGTCGTGGAGTATCTACAATGCGTGCATTGCGCCGGACGAGAGCTATCTCATAGGCTGCGTGAGCGGCAAAGATACCACGTTGCCGAAAAACGTAGCCCGGTATTATGTCTCATTCCGGTCACGGGATGGGAGCTGGAGCGAACTGATTGACATGGGTGACATGATCAATCCCCCGGGAAGCACGCCCCTCTCTCCTTCCATTTCGCCGGACGGGAAGTACTTCTTTTTCTCCTTGAGCCAACCAATTGCTTCGGCGTCACTCAAGGATCTGAAGAACCTCTCAGATATTCTGAAGATCCAAGCCAGCCCCTTCAATGGATCGGCGAATATTCATTGGGTGAACACACACGTCATAGAAGATTTGAGGAAGAACCATTGAAATCTTCACTACGCGCAAAAGGATTTCATCGGCGCAAGAGGAAAACAGAAGGCAACGGACTGCGAGGTGGGCTTATGAGGAACTCGATCATGCTGTCTATCGTGGTGCTCTATTGCATGGGGTGTGGTGGAAGACAGCCGAAGAATACCAGCGACATGATGCCGATCGCAGGCGGCTGGAAAGGGCGTCAGATAGCAAAGTTCGACCGCCCCTTTTCTGAGATCATGCTCTTCTCTCAGAGGGCAGACAGCTCGCTGGCGTTGTCGTTGAAATACGAGATCGGACCAAGAAGCAGGATCTGGAAACTCAATGAAGCAGTGTCGTACCGCCAGGGCACATTCTCGTGGAACAAAGATGAGGGCGCTCTTTCCGCGGACAAGGACTCCATGCGAGTGGTCAGACAGGAATCGGGTGGACCCACAGAGTGGACGTTTGTGCGTGACCAGTCGGCGGACTCTCTCCTGTCAGCATTGTTGGCTCTTCATCCGGAACCATATGTCTATTCCGTCCCCGCAGTGCTGAGCGATGGATGGGACTGTGCGGATCTTGCGAACGTTGGGCTCGAAAAATCCAAGATCATTACATTGATCGAGGAAATCAGAAACGGCAGGCATGATGACATTCACAGTCTCTTGATCGTCAAGGACAACAGGTTAGTCGTCGAGGAGTACTTTGGGGCGGGCGGCACAATGCACGGTCCTTTGATTACCCGGTTGCTGCGCGACAAAGTGCATCACCTGGCTTCCACGACGAAGGGGATCACGTCCACTCTTGTCGGCATCGCCATTGACCTGGGACTTATCAGGAGTGCCGATGAGCCGATCCATCATTATTTGCCCGCGTACAGCTCTCTTTTCACAGAAGAGAAGAAGCGGATCAAGATCTCAGACATGCTGACCATGACGCCTGCATTCGAATGGCGGCAGTTCGGCGTTAGCGAAGCCGAGAATGACGGAATGCAGATGTGGAGGACGGATGATGTGATTCGGTACGTTTTGCAGAAACCCCTCGTTGCTGAACCAGGGGCAGAGTTCAACTACACGAATGGCGTCCCGACTGTCACTGGTGCGATCCTGAAGAACGCTGTTGGGATGGAGGTCCCTGCCTTTGCCGAGAAGCATCTCTTTGGCCCGCTGGGAATCAGGGACTACATTTGGACAAGTTATCCTGATGGCTCGTTGGAGACCGATGGTGGATTGGCGTTGCGGTCTCGCGATCTGGCCAAGGTCGGTCAGCTATTCCTCGGTGATGGCATGTGGAAGGGTCAACGGGTTGTATCAGAGAAATGGATCAGGGAGTCAACGCGAGAGCGGTTGAAATTCGGGAAGCTGTTTTCCAAATGGGGTTATGGTTACCACTGGATGCAGAAACAGATGAGTTTTGGGGATCGGGAAATAACATCAATTTTCGTCCCCGGTGACGGCAACCAGATATTGGCTCTGTTTCCGGAGTTGGAGATGGTCGTCGTGTTTACAGCCGGCAATTATGGCAAAGATCCCAAGCCGATTTACCATTCGCTCTTCGAGGATTTCATCATTCCTGCTGCACTTCATCAACAATGATGCTCCGGAGCCCAACTCCAATGGTCATAGCGGTATTGAAATGCATCAGCATCACCATCGCCTTCACGCTCTTTTCTATCTACGGTTGCGGACAGAGCAGCAGCGACCCCTTTGCCAAGGCACGGTCCGAGATCGAACGAATCATGAAAGAGAAACAGGTCGCGTCGTTTCAGGTCGCTGTGGCAAAGGACGGCAAGATTGTCTTCGAGGAAGCCTTCGGCTGGGCGAACGTGCGGGAGAAGATTCCGGCTACCAGGGAAACAATGTACCTGGTTGCGTCAATCGATAAGCCGTTTGTTTCCACCGGACTGATGATTCTTGCAGAACGCGGGAACATCGACCTTCATGCCCCGATCAACGATTACCTCGGCAAAACGAAATTGATTTCCTACCGTGGAAACGCTTCAGATGCCACCGTCGCGCGGCTGTTGATGCATGTCTCCGGCATGGCATACGGATACTATATCTGCAGCGATACCGTTCCGCAAGAACAACGACGATCGAATACCGACCTCCTCGGACTCGCCGGCGTTCTGGTCTACCCTCCGGGCACTGTGTATGAGTACACGAACTACGGATATGGGTTGCTCGACGATATTGCAGAGAAGGCCGCCGGTGGTGACCTAAAAGAGTTCATCACAAAAGACATCATTACGCCGCTGGGACTTTCGCACACACGCTATTTCAGGTCCCAACCATCGAAGGAAATCATCGCAACACAGAATTTGAAAGAAGGCACTCTCCCGTTCTTCCTCAACTTGAATGGATACAGTGGCTTGTATTCTACAGCCGGTGACCTCGTTCGCTTTGGTATGCTTCACCTCAAGAACCATCTCGCCCAGCAACGGCACATTCTCTCCGATTCCAGTATCGATCTCTTGAGAGCGTATCAGGAACCCGGGGTAAAACATACTACGAGAACACTCGCGTGGGATGTTCAGAGTGACTATGGCTATGATGTAGTCATGCATGGCGGTGGTGGTCCTGGAATCCACAACTATCTCTATATGATTCCCTCTGAAAATCTCGTGATTGCCTACATGAGCAACGCCCAGTATCCTTCGTCTGATCCGGTGTTGGTCGAGTTGATCGCAGCTGCAGTTCCGGGATTCAATGTTCTCAATCGTCTCAAGGGCCGCGGTTGGCCTCAATGGCCTCAGCTTAATCCGAAAGCGTGGGAGGGAGAATGGGAAGGAACAATCAGCGGTCCAAAAGGAACGTGCGTTCTCGCGGTCAGGTTTGATGCCGGCGGCATTCCGAAATTGCGAATTGATGACGGTAGGAACAACAGCAGCTGGATTTCACCGAACAGAGAGGTTCAGCAGAATTATGGAAAAGTGTGCTACCGGTTTGATGCCCAGATACCGTACTTGTCTCCATTTGCACGGCACGATGAAATCGTCTTCATACTCAAACCGGAGGGGAAGATGCTGATTGGCTCCGCGAGCGCAGCAAAAGAAAAGAACTTTGGCGCTGACGAGAATTACGTCTTGCCGCAATACGTCGAGTTGACGAGAACAATGAACAAATAAGTTTCCTCAGTGGCTGCGCGGGGCTCTTCATGATAGCAATGAATCTGGCTCTTGGGGTCAGACTCTTTTCAGCGGGAAGGTTCTGAAGATGTCATCGATGCACGACAAAGGGGACAGGCTGATGCCTGTGGACGTCAGGATGTTTGGCTAATGGTCTTTCCTTTTTCTACCTTTATGCTGGACGGATATCTGTGGGATTGTTCCATTCTCTTGCTTAACAGGAGGTTTCGTGAATATCCAATACTTTGAACCGCTGTCGCGGGGATTCGCGCGCATGAAGCGTGCGCTCTTCAATCCCCTTGACCTGAAGAAATGGTTTGTCGTCGGATTCACCGCGTTCCTCTCCGGGCTTACCGATTTTGGGGGTGGGGGCGGCTCCGGAAGAAACCGCTCGTCGGATATCGATTGGGAAGACGTTCTGTACTTCCCTGAACGAGCAACAGAATGGCTGGCGGACAATCCCTTCTGGGCGACTATCATCGCCGTTGCAGCGGTATTTTTCGTTGTTCTCATCGTACTGGTCACCTGGTGGAGCTCCAGGGGCAAATTCATGTTTCTCGACAACGTGGTTCACGACCGGTCCCGGGTCGCTGCACCATGGAACGAGTACAGGAGCGAAGGGAATTCGCTCTTCTTCTGGAGCCTGTCGCTCGGCGTGATCGTCATGGTGATGACGATCGCCTATATCGTTGAATGTTTTATATCATTGCGGGCGTTGTACGAAAGCGGCGAAGGTACCCACGCACTTATCATACCTGTCATTCTGATGGCTCTTGGACTCGCCGCCGTCATGCTCGTCTACGGATTCGTCGAAATGCTTCTTTACGATTTCGTGGTTCCGATCATGTACAGGAACCGGATCACGACACCGAACGCGATCCAGCAGTTCTTGCCGCTGCTCTTCTCTCAGTTCTTCTATTTCCTCGGATATGGGCTCTTCACACTCTTTGTCTTCATCATCATCTTCTTCGGGATCATTGTGGCGGGATTTGCCACATGTTGTGTCGGCTTCTTGCTTCTTGCGCTTCCGTACATCAATGCTGTCGTGCTCTTGCCGGTCCTGTATACCATGCGTGCATTCAATGTTGAATTCCTCGAACAGTTCGGCAATGAGTATCATATATTCCCCCGGGACATGAGTGCTCTGACCGGCACGGGACCGACGATCGAGCAGCAACAACCATGAGTATTGCGTGGCACAAGAACCTCTCGGGCGGTGATCGCCTCATCAAGGCCCTCATGGCGGCAGGACTGATCGTTGCTGTCGGGTTGCTTTTCTATGTGCCGCCGGAAGAAATCCCCTTCGCCACGTGTGAGTTCTATTCTCTGACAGGTCATAGCTGCCTGACGTGCGGAATGACCCGCTCTCTTCACGCGATATCACATGGGGAATTTTCAGAATCCGTCCGCTACCATTTGATGGGACCGGCGTTGCTCCTTGTCATGCTCCTGTCGTTGGCCGTGTTCTCTCTCGAAGCGGTGAGCGGGAAGAGGCTTGAGGTCTACACCGGACGATGGGGCCGGCGACGAGTCATTCTTACGTTCGCGATTGTCTGGCTGACGTACTGGGGAGCGCGGTTGGTGGCAGAGTTTGCATCGTGAGGGACGGTGTCGTGGTCACTCGTCTTGACGTGGAAGTTATCTATGATTCCATCGGTGTCATCCCGAAATCAAGGTCCCTTCAGTCGCACTCGTTCTATGTCGACCGAAGATTGCGAGATGCTCGCCATTACTCGGAAGTGAAACTCTATTCGATTCGTGAACTTCGCCTGGATGATTGCCGATGGCGGCATGATAGCGACCAAGCCTTACGTTGCTTCGGCAAACTACATCAAGAAGATGAGCGACTACTGCACCGGCTGCCACTACAATCCGACCGTGAAGTATGGAGAGCGGGCTTGCCCGTTCAACAGTGTGGATTGGGAGCTCCACACACGACATCGCAGGAAGTCAGGGCGGAATCCACCGATAGGAATGGTCTACTGCACGTGGGACAGGATAGCCGAGGGCGAGCGAAACCGGATACTGCGGCAAGCGCGCGTGTACAAGGAAAAGCTCGAAGAGTTATGACCCAGACGTTGCATGAGCTTGCAGTCTCCATAAACACCAGACCCCGGCAGTATGAGGACGACAGCCACCATCCCGTGTCTCGTCACGGTGATCAATTTCTGAAAGGCCTCTATCCGCCTCTCACGATTCACGAAATAGTCGCTGGTCAGCCCCGCAGTGGTTCCTATTCTTAGCAGCGCGGAGGGCTCACGGTGGTTGAAGCTGTTCCCGAATACAGACGCATCCACCATAAAAACATGGTTAACCACTATGCATAACCCATATCCGCGTGTCGATATGGGTGAGTACAGGGATCTTGAGTGTTTTAGTTTCTACCTGGTTAGTGACTCATGGGGGTACTCTCGTAAATATCCCATGAACGTCGTTCGGTGTGCCTCTTCATCTCCGAGGGAGGTGATGCACAAATCCTGAGTTACATAGTCATGGGCTTCACCGCTTAACTCAATGAGCTTGCCGTAATGCTCGATAGCACCGTTCTCAGCGTCAATTACACCCTTGATGACCGCAACAACGTCGGTCGTATCTGCTGGCGGCTGAAGCGAGCGTTGATTTGCCTTGAAAGCCATTGATCCCGGCACAGGTCCCCCGATTTCTTTAATGCGCTTAACAAGGCTTTGTGCGTGCATAAGCTCCGAAGCGACATCTGCGGCAAGCTCCTTCTTGATTTGTTCCGCACGCACCCCGTCGAGGTGTACGGAGTTTGCAACATAGTTTGTGATGGTTTCAATCTCCATCCAATACGCTGTTGTCAACAGGTCGATAATCTGTAAGCGATACTGTTCTTTCATTGTTTTTGCCCTTCCTTTTCTAAACGTTTGTCGAACTTCACTCTTGTTTGTGCCCTTCATAACCACAGGGAGCAAATTAAAGTTCCAAAGCCATTGCCACAGTTCGTTCTTCTTGCGTCTGCTCGAAGCTCACAATAAACAGGATAATAGGCTGGCTGGTTCATGCCAAAATCGTTCCCATTTGTATTATCAATCCACCAGGGAACTTCCTTTCCCTTGGCGCTGTTTACAAGGCACAACTCACAGATCGTTTATTCACAGAAAGGTTGGGTTTCTCAATGACAAAAAGTATTTCGCTTCTTCTCATGCTGTTCGGCTTCGTGATATCTGCTTCAGTCCCCTCACGGGCAGTCGCCCAGGACAAGGATATTGTTGAGACGGCGGTCGCAGCAGGCAGTTTCAAGACCCTTGCAACAGCCCTTACAGAGGCAGGCTTGATTGAAACACTCAAAGGAAAAGGCCCGTTTACGGTATTTGCACCAACGGACGAGGCGTTTGCCAAGATTCCCAAGGCTGACCTTGACAAGTTGTTGAAGGACAAAGAAGCCCTTACAAAGGTCCTCCTCTATCACGTCGTGAGCGGAAAAGTCATGTCCGCGGACGTGGTGAAATTGAAATCAGCAAAGACGGTTCAAGGGAGCGATGTAAAGATTGCGGTGAAGGGTAAGGACGTTATGGTCAATAAAGCCAAGGTCGTCACGGTTGACATTGAAGCCAGTAATGGCGTAATTCATGTGATCGACAGTGTCATTATGCCGCCAGCGGCCAAGAAGACGGCGCCGAAAGGCGAGAAGAAGTACTAAACCTCCCTCTCCAGGAGTGTTTGAAGCAAAGACCCGTCGATTTGACGGGTCTTTGCTTTCCGGGCAAGAAATCCATCTCGCAAGCATCGTCGGGCGTTGGTGCGCCACGGTCACCGGAAACGAAGTCCCTTTCACCAGACGAAACATCACAGGAGGTTGTCATGACCAACCGTGCACTTCTATGCACTCTCGCTGTCGCATTCCTGGTCGGGTGCGGATCCACCATCCCGAACAGGTCACCTATCGGAGAGCTTTTCCCATCAGTCCGGGGAAAAACTCTGGACGGACAGCAAACGATGATACCGGAGATATTCAAAGGGAAAAAAGTCATCCTCGTTCTCGCGTACAAGATGGACACGCAGTTCGACGTAGACCGATGGGGCATTGGTTTGTTCACGTCACATCTCTCGCTCCCACCTATCTACGAGATTCCGACAATCCCGGGGTTGATCCCCTCATTGTTCGAGGGGAGTATCGATGAAGGAATGAAGAAGGGAATCCCGAAGGAGTCATGGAAAGACGTCATCACGATCTACGGGGGCGATGGGGGAAAACTCACGGAGTGGACGGGCACAGAGAACCCCAACAACGCACGGGTGATTCTTCTGGATGAGGAGGGACGTGTGCTCTGGTTTCATGACCGTGGGTACGGCCTACAGCCTCTGGCCGGATTACTGGAGAAGCTACGTGAGGCAGCACCGCAATCCGTGACTCCGAAATGAGTTAGGGCGTTATCGATCTTTCGAACCACCAACCGAACAGGATCGACTCCTCGTGAGCGCCGACGAAATCAGAAGCACGTTTCAAGAGTTCCGGGAACACGTCCACGGTTCTTATCCATGGGCAATAGTCTTCACGAGTATTTCCATTGCGAAGAGATACAGGATAGTCCGGGGAGCATCCAGAGCAGGGCGCCAAAGCGTTCCCCCATCGAGGGAAAGGTTCCCAGTCCGACTACACTGCCTGTAGCAAGAATCGCTGCGAGCATGATGTTTTGGAAAACGCGGAATTCTTTACTACAATTCGCGAGAGCATCCAACAGTTATCATTCAAGACCATACGTCGCCACACGAACACCCGAACAAAGCGCTGAGTTCCTTTGGAAGTGAAGGAACCCTGCACGAGCCGTGGTGCTTGAAACTTGAGCGTCCGGTGGAAAAGAGAATCATCAGCCATTCATTACTAAGGCACTCATGCATATGAACACTCGAATTGTCCTTACGGTAGTTGGCTTGTGGCTAGCCTCGAGCTCGGCCACATTGGGCCAGTTCTCCTTTGATGTGGAAACAGGCGGAGTGTTTCCGGGGTACAATGATGTGCGGATTACTGGAAAAGACGGCACATTATTCTCTCTCACGAATGAACTGAAGACAGAAAGCAGTATTTTTGTTCGAGGGAGAGTGCTATATTCTTTTGGCTCGCGAAATACCTTGTCGGTACTAGTCGCGCCTCTCACGGTGAAAGCCAGCGGTACAATCCCCAGGGCCGTTCAATTTCAGGACAAACTGTTTGGCGCAGACACTCCACTCAACGCGGAATGGAAGTTCAATTCATACCGATTGACCTATCGATATGACCTTGCAAAATCAGAAGAAATCGAATTCGGTCTCGGTCTCACCGCCAAGATCCGCGATGCCAAGATAAACCTGTCGGGCGGTGGTGTATCGTCCGCCAAAACCAATGTGGGATTCGTTCCGCTCATCAACTTCCGATTCCTCTGGAATCCAAGCTCCACTGTCGGCTTGCTTGTTGAGGCCGATGCGCTGGCCGCACCCCAGGGAAGGGCTGAAGATGTGCTTGCTGCTGTTGTTCTCCGTCTGACCGATAGCTACACCATGAGGGCGGGATACCGGCTACTTGAGGGTGGGGCAGACAATGACAGGGTGTACAACTTCTCTCTATTCAATTATGTTGTGCTCGGCGTAGCGATTACCCTCTGAGGTGTGTGGTGCTGTGAGCTTGAGCAGCGAAATACCATATGAGCAATACTACCGCACGATTATTGTGGAGTTGAAATCTGCTGAGACAATTCATGTATGAACACGGCTTCTTGATGATGGCGAACCCTCTCGCATGTTCCACTTGATTGGAAGGCAAAGACAGTCATGCTCATGAAAACGCTCCGGGAATTGAGGCGATTGATCGTGGTGGTGGTCGGTTTCACAGTGCTTGCCATCGGTGTGGCGATGATAGTCTTGCCGGGCCCTGCTTTCATCGTTATTCCGGCCGGACTTGCGATTCTTGCTGCTGAGTTTGCCTGGGCCAGAAACTTGCTTCAGCGGATGAAAAAAAAGTTGAAGAGAGCACCGGGCGGAGATGTCGGCCGCACGAACACCGATAACGGAATTGATTGAATCCACCCGTATCATGGACTCGATGGAAGAAAGACCCTTCGCGTGATGCTGAGAACATGAAGCGACTTAGCAGAAGCCGGACACGATTGGGTCTGAGTTGTGGTGAGCCGCTGCAACGAAAACATCATGCATCATTCGAAGAGACTTCCGCATTGTTGTGATGTCGAAAGGAATAATTCGTGCTTTCTAAAAGTTGTTCACGGAAATCAGGGTTTCGCTATGGGTGCTAAACTATGGACTCTATAACGCAAGTCACGGTCGGTTGCGCGATCGGCGAGGTGTGCCTCGGCCGGCAGCTCGGCAATCGGGCCATTCTTTGGGGTGGTTTGTTCGGAACGCTCGCCGACCTCGATGTTCTCGCCAACCCGCTTTTCGACGAAGTCACCAAGCTCACCTGGCATCGCGGGTATTCGCATTCGATCCTGCTCAACCTCATCGCAGCGCCGCTTCTGGCCTGGTTGATGCATCGACTCTATCGGGATCGAACGCAGTTCAAACAGTGGCTGGTCTTCATGCTGATTGCGTTGCAGGCTGCGATCTGGATCGATACCTTCACGGTCTATGGAACGCAATTGTTGCAACCATTCAGCGATTATCCGGTCGGCTTCAACTCGATTTCGATTGTCGATCCGATATTCACCATCCCGTTGTTGGTTGCGGTGATCACTGCGCTTTTCCTCCGCCGCGAGAATGCCAAGCGCCGGCTCCTCAATGGCATCGCGCTGGCGCTTTGTGCGATCTATCTTGCGGCGACGCTCGGATTCAAGGCTCATATCAACTCGGTAGCAGAGGAAGCTTTCGCGAAACAGGGTATCACCGTCGAACGCACCATGACTGCGCCGACGATATTCAACACCGTGCTCTGGCGCATCATGGGTGAAACAAAAGACGGTTACTGGGTCGGTTATCATTCGTTGCTCGATGAGCACGACGGTCTCAAGTTCGAGTTCGTCGCACGTAATGACAGCCTGCTCGCTTCCGTGCGCGGAAGTAGAGCGCACGAAGTTCTTTTGTGGTTCTCGCAGGGGTGGTACACGGTTCACCAGCTTGACGGCAGATTGATGCTCTCTGACATTCGCTTCGGCGAGCTGGATGTCGATCTCAACAATCCCCGTGTCTACATTTTCACCTGGGAGTTGTTACCCGACGGAAGCCGCCCCGGCGAATATACGTTTGTCCAGGTCCCCCCCGAAATGACCAACGCCGGAGCTGTCTTCCGTAACCTCACTGAAGGCATCATGGGCCGGTTGCATTAGCGCTGCAGGCGATGCTGATCGGATTGATCCTGCGGTTGCCGACCGTCGAAGGAAACTAAAGCAAGCTATGACAGTCATGAAACCACCACCGTCTGACCCTATGCAGAATCTGCTGGGGCGCCACTGGCATCACCTGCCCACCGCCGACGTGGGACAGTTGCTTGAAACAAACCTCGGGGAGGGATTGGACCTGTTCGAGGTGAATCGACGCCGGGAGCAATTCGGTGCCAACCAACTCACGACCCGAAAAGGCCGAAGCTCGTGGATGCGCTTTCTGATCCAGTTTCACAATCCGCTCATCTACATCCTGCTGGCGGCAGGCGGGGTGAAACTGGCGATGGGCGACTTTGTGGATGCGGCGGTCATCCTGAGCGTGGTGCTGATCAACGCGCTGATCGGTTACCTCCAAGAAGCCAAGGCCGAGCGCGCCATCGAGGCGCTTTCGCAGAGCCTCGTGATGGAAACCATGGTCATTCGCGGTGGCAAGACCCTGCGGATTCCCTCGCCCGAACTCGCTCCTGGGGACATCGTATTGCTCGCCTCCGGCGACAAAGTGCCCGCTGACTTGCGCCTCGTGGCCACGCGCGACCTGCAAATCGCAGAAGCCGCTCTCACCGGCGAATCCACCTCGATTGAAAAGAACGCCGATCTGCAATTGGCACCGGAAACGTCGCTCGCCGACCGCGCGAACATGGCTTACGCTTCAACGCTAGTGACCTATGGCCAAGGGCGGGGCATCGTGACCAGCATAGGCGATCACACGGAGATCGGGCGCATCTCGGAAATGATCTCGGCGGCGCAAAGCTTGGAAACACCGCTTACGCGAAAGATCAAGGCTTTCGGACACAAGCTGCTGGTACTGATCCTGGGCTTGGCCGGGTTGGTCGTGGCCCTAGGCCTGTGGCGCGGCCAGAGCTTGGACGAGATCCTCTCATCAGCCATCGCACTGGCGGTGGGCGCCATCCCAGAGGGATTGCCCGTCGCCGTAACCGTGACGCTGGCCATCGGTGTTTCGCGCATGGCCCGGCGGCGCGCCATCATCCGCAAACTGCCCGCAGTGGAAACGCTCGGCAGTACGACGGTGATCTGCTCGGACAAGACCGGCACGCTCACGCAAAACCAGATGACCGTGCGGCAGGTCGTGGTCGGCGACCAAGTCTATGAAGTGGGAGGCAACGGCTATGAGCCGATCGGCGACCTCACGCTGGACGGGCAACGGCTCACACCTGGCGAAGCTCCTGGCCTGTCCGAGTGCCTCCTCGCCGGGCTGGTCTGCAACGACAGTGCGCTGGTCCAGAAAGATGGCCGTTGGGACGCCCAAGGCGACCCGACCGAAGTGGCGTTGATTGTCGCCGCGCGCAAAGCCGGTTTGGAGGGCGATGCGGTGAAGGCGCGATTGCCACGCGTGGACGCGATTCCGTTCGAGTCGCAACATCAGTTCATGGCCACACTGCACGATGACACCCAGGGGGAACGAAAGCTGATTTATCTGAAAGGTGCGGTGGAAGTCTTGCTCGATCGGTGTAATGTCGCCTTCAACACGCAGAGGCAACCAACCAAGCTCGACCGCGAGCGCATTCAGAAGCACGTTGGCGATCTCGCTGCGACCGGCCTGCGCGTGCTGGCGTTTGCCCGCGCGGAGTTGCCCGCGGCCACTCAGCGCATCAGCGCTCACAGCCTGCCGGACCAGTTCACCTTCCTCGGCCTGCAGGGGATGATTGATCCACCGCGGCCGGAAGCGGTCGCGGCCGTGGCGGCGTGTCACCGCGCCGGCATCCAAGTCAAGATGATCACGGGAGATCACGCGGGGACGGCGGTGGCGATCGGGCGGCAACTGGGGCTGGTGCAGGAAGCCACCGCATCACCCCAGCCCTTGGCGCTGACGGGCAAGGAATTGGCAGCGCTGTCCGACGGACAGTTGATTGAAGCCGCGGGCAACGTCTCCGTCTTCGCCCGCGTCACGCCGGAACAGAAGCTGCGCCTGGTCGAGGCGCTGCAAGCCCGCGGCCACGTCGTGGCCATGACCGGGGACGGCGTCAACGACGGCCCGGCGATCAAGCAGGCGGACATCGGCGTGGCAATGGGCATCACCGGCACCGAGGTCGCCAAGGAAGCATCGGACATGGTGCTGACGGACGACAACTTCGCTTCGATCGAGGCCGCCGTGGAGGAAGGCCGGAACGTGTTCGACAACCTGACCAAAATCATCACTTGGGCGATGCCAAGCAACCTTGGCCAGGGGTTGGTGATTTTGGCGGCGGCACTGGCGGGCGCGACACTGCCCATCCTGCCCATCCAGGTGCTCTGGATCAATATGACCACCGGCAGCGTGCTGGGGCTGTTCCTCGCGCTCGAACCCAAAGAGCGGGACCTCATGCAACGGCCGCCGCGCGCGCCCGGCGCAGCGATCCTCACGGGCCGGATGCTGGCGCAGGTGCTGCTCTTGAGTCTGCTCATACTGATAGCTGCCTTCGGGCTATTCAAATGGGAGTATGCTCGTGGAGCCAGCATCGAGGCCGCACGCACAGTCGCTCTGAACACCGTGGCCGTGATTCAAGCCCTCTACTTGGTCAACTGCCGCTCGCTGCGCCATTCGATCTGGTCCCTCGGCTTGTTCCGCAACGGCTGGCTGTGGCTGGGCATTGTCGGCGTGCTGCTCCTGCAAGCCGGTATCACCTACTTGCCTTTCTTGAACTCCATTTTCCAGACGGCACCGATTGGCGGGAATGAATGGCTGCGCATCCTGGGAGCCGGTTTGACTGGGGTGCTGCTGGTGGAGTTTCAGAAGTGGCTGGTCCAACTGAAGGAAGCGCGCCCATGAGCGCCGAAAAGAAATCCAGAGGACAGCTATCCCGATCCCCGACTTTGCCACCAACTCACGCCCCGGAATGGCCGCAGTTAGTGGATGCGTTTCTTCCTTCAGTTCCACAATCCGCTGATCTACATTCTGCTCGCTGCCAGCGCGATCAAGCTGGCGATGGACGGCTCTTCGTGGAAGTCGTTTTGGCGGACGGTGTGGTCGTGTCCCCGGCGGTAGCCAAACCGGGTTCGTCATCAGTCGAACGTGGTTCTTGAGGTTCGACCGGCAATTTCATTTGTTGACACAGAGGAAACTTAATGATGATCCTGTTTGACTATGGTGATGAAACAATTATGAATTGTGTTTTCAGCATGACCTTGTTTGTTTCGCAGTGATTTGATGGTTTTCGTTGGCGCAGTTTAAGTGTCATCCATTGGGCCTTTGCACTTGATAGGCCGAGTCAGGAATCAACAATGGGCACGAAAGGAGATTGAAGTATGAAAGCTAGAGTGTCCATGGCGGTGTTAGCAGCGTTGGCGTTGTGGGGATTGAAAGCGTGGGCGGCCGGCGGTACGCAAATCAAGGACACCGAGTCCGCGTCGCACGGGGCACAGGACGCGTTGCATCAATTGGTGGACACCTGCAAGTTCTCGCAGTTCGATATTGTACAGTTCAACCTCCCGGTGCTGAGCCACTATTCGTATCTGGTCGTGTCAGCAGGCGAAGCGTTGCTGGTTGATCCCGACCGCGACATCAACGCCTATCTCGATTTTGCCAAGAAGAAAAATCTGGCCATCAAAGGCGTGTTCCTTACCCACTCGCACGCTGACTTCGTGGCGGGACATCTCGAAGCCGTCCGCGCGCTTCAAGTACCAATTTACCAGAGCGCCGCCAGTGGCGCACAGTACAAGATCGAACCGCTCCAGGACGGCTCGACCTTCCGCGTTGGCAAAGCCACGGTCAAAGCGATCACGACGCCCGGCCATACGCCCGACGGAATGTGCGGATTGGTCAGCGGCGAAGGAGACGCCGCGCCGCATTGCAAAAATCCTGATTAAGCTGGATTTTGCGAAAGGAATTCCACCGACTTATCGGTCCAGGCTTGAACACATCGCTCGCACCTGCCCTGTACAGCGCAGCATCCATCCTGATATCGTGGTGGATCTAGTCTTCAACTATCCGGATTGACCCGATTTCTGCGACGGCGCTCCCGTGGGTTCCAGGGATGGCTTGGTCTGTTTTTTTGCTATATTACCGACGACCTCATCTGCGGAATCCAAGCTCCATGAACCAAATTGCCGAATCATACGTTAGGCTCGTTCTCGCCGTCGGCCAGCATGATGCAGACTACGTCGACGCTTACTACGGTCCACCCGAGTGGAAGGCCGAAGCCCAAGCGTCGAAGCCATCGCTTGCATCGATTTCATCCCAGGCAGCTCATCTCGCCGAAGAACTGACACATCTTGATACGTCCCAGGCAGAGGAAACCATCCCTCTGCGACATCAGTCTTTGCTTAGACAACTTCAGTCATTGCATGCCCGGGTCCAAATGCTCAGCGGAAGGAAATACTCATTTGACGAGGAGGCACTCGCGCTCTACGACGCCGCACCGCCTCACTATCCCGAAAGCCACTTCACGAAGCTAGTCCATGAGGTTGACCTCCTGTTGCCGGGGAAAGATCCGTTGATCAAGCGGTACGAAACTTACAAGAAACGGTTTATCATCCCGATTGAAAAACTCGACACTGTTTTTTCGGCGGTCATTGCTGAATGCCGGTCACGCACAAAGAAGCATATCCCACTTCCAGCCGGGGAGAGCTTTGCAGTCGAATACGTGAAGAACAAATCGTGGAGCGGCTACAACTGGTACAAAGGGAATTGCTACAGCGTCATACAAATCAATACCGATCTGCCGATCTCTATTGATCGTGCTGTCGACCTCGCGGCACACGAGGGGTATCCGGGACACCACGTCTACAATTCCATTCTTGAAGATACAATGGTGCGCACACGAAAATGGATGGAATATTCTGTCTATCCCCTCTTCAGTCCTCAGTCACTGATTGCGGAAGGAACGGCTAACTTCGGGATCGAGGTAGCATTTTCTCCAAAAGAAAGGATTGCTTTTGAACGGGACGTGCTGTTTCCGCTCGCGGAACTTGATCCAAACGAAGTCGATGCCTACTACACTGTGTTCGACCTCGTGGCAAAGCTGAGCTATGCCGGCAACGAGGCGGCACGGCAGTATCTGAATGGACAGATTTCCAGGACCCAGGCGGCGGAATGGCTCGTCAGCTATGCATTGATGCCGAAGGAACGTGCCGAGCAGCGCGTCCGCTTCTTTGACCAATACCGCAGCTACGTGATCAATTACAACCTCGGCCAGGACCTGGTGCGACGCTACATTGAATTACGAGGGGGCACGCCCGACAATCCTGTGAACCGGTGGAAAGAATTCTTGTCACTTCTTTCCTCTCCACGAGTTCCATCCAGCTTACAGTGAGCTCCAATGATGAATCGACTCCTCATTGCAGGTTGTGCCCTCACAGTGTTCCTGCATTCGCTGGACGGGCGTCAAGTACAAGAGCGGCCGTCCGTGGAAAGACATCTTGGGGGCGTCACCCGTGCCGATCGAAACCAACAATCGATCAGCCTTGTGTTTACCGGACATGAGTTTGCCGACGGCGGGACAACCATTCGCGCGGTATTGAAAGAACATGGCATCAAGGCTTCATTCTTCTTTACCGGCGATTTCTACAGAAACCATCGCTTCGGCGTGCTGATTACACAACTCATTGACGATGGACATTACCTCGGAGCTCATTCGGACAAGCATCTCCTCTACTGTTCATGGGAGAAACGGGATTCGCTCCTGGTCTCGAAGACAGAGTTCTTCAACGACCTTGCCGCCAACTATATCGAGCTCGATCGGTTCTGTATCGCACGCGAGAAAGCACCGTACTTCATGCCCCCTTACGAGTGGTATAATGAGCAGATTAGTGCCTGGTGCAAAGAATTTGGACTGACGTTGGTCAATTTTACTCCCGGCACATCGTCGAACGCCGACTATACTACTCCCGACATGGGTCGGCAGTACGTCACGAGCGATACGATCTATCAGCGTATTCTCCGGTATGAACAGACCCACAAGGACGGCCTCAATGGATTCATTCTCCTGCTTCATATCGGTACGCACCCAGCCCGGATAGACAAATTCTATGAGAAGCTTGATTTACTCGTGACGGAATTACTGCGACGAGGTTACCATTTCACGAGAATCGATGAGTCGTTGAAATCTCGGTGATGCGTTTAGCCATGCCAGAATCCAGGAAGAAATATATTGCCCACCTCGACCTTGATTGCTTCTTCGTCTCCGTCGAACGGACAAAGAATCCAGATCTCATCGGTAAACCGGTGGTTGTCGGAGGCTCACCTGGAGGTCGCGGTGTCGTCGCGTCAGCATCATATGAGGCCAGAAAGTTCGGAGTTCATTCCGCTATGCCCACAGGACAAGCGTTGCGTCTCTGTCCCAATCTGATCGTGGTGCGCGGCCATTACTCAGACTACACAGACTATTCGGATCGTCTCTACAAGCGAATGGTCGAGATTGCACCCGTTGTCGAGCGCGTATCGATCGATGAAATGAACATGGACTTCACCGGATGCGAGTCGCTCTACAACAACGACCTTCCCGGATTCATGATTACCGTTCAGACCCTTGTGTGGGACGAATTCTCCCTCCCCTGCACCATTGGCCTGGCCTCGAACAAAACCATTGCCAAGATAGCCGCGACTTCGGCAAAGCCCGCCGGCGTACGATTCATTCCTCACGGTGAGGAAGCTGGGTTTCTTGCTCCGCTGCCGGTCGATGCTCTTCCCGGTATCGGCGTCAAGACGGCACCGCGACTCATTCAGAAAGGACTTCGCCTTGTCTCGGACCTCCAGATACTATCGCAGGAAAAAATGATCGCCCTCTTCGGCAGGCATGGACAGTGGCTGTATGAGGTCGCACATGGCAGGGGCTCTGATACCATCAGGCCGGATCGGGCACGTAAGAGCATTGGACGGGAGGAGACCTTTTCGCATGACATCGCCGATCCGCTCCAACTGGAAAAGATCCTTCATGAGTTGGTCGAAGACGTGTGTGCAACGATGAGGAAGAGACAGTGGAAGGTAAAAACTATTACGCTCAAGCTACGGTATGCAGACTTTAAGACTCTCACCCATGCAGTCACGATCGAGCCGACACACGATGACGCTGTTGTGTTCACCACGGCGCGAGGCCTACTCCGCTCCGCCTACAAGCGAAAACTCCCACTTCGTCTCATTGGTATTTCGCTGCGGAATTTTGAGTCAGCCGATCAGGAAGAATTGACTCTGTTCAGCACCACGCAACCGCGGGATAAGATGCTCGACGCGGTCAACGAGATTCGAAAGAAATTCGGCAAGGACGTTATCCATGTCGGTGGCGCATAGTTTGACTGCGCATTCTTGGTCCCAACCAACGGAACTGTTGCTCAAGTGCTTTGCGGAAGAACCACGCTGGTGTGCTATCCCGGAGGCATAGTCGACAGTCTTACGTACAAACCTTAAGGAGAATCCCTTGACCGATTCCACTATTTCAGCGGTCTCCAGCTTCAACGAGGCTTTCAATCGGCACGATATCGATGCCGTTATGGCGTTGATGACCGACGATTGCGTCTTCGAAAATACACGCCCGCTTCCGGACGGACAACGCTACGAGGGACAGGCAGCCGTGCGTGCCGTCTGGGTCAATCTCTTCCAGCGGTCGCCCCATGCGCGATTCGAAACCGAGGAAATATTTTCCGCGGGCGATCGCTGCGTTGTTCGATGGATCTATCACTGGGTCAAAGAAGGAAAGCCCGGACACGTTCGCGGTGTCGATGTCTTTCGCGTACAGAACGGAAAAGTGGCGGAGAAGTTTTCTTACGTGAAAGGTTGATGTTGATCGTCGAATCGGGTGGTACTCTCGACCCAATCATCCGCTAACGAGCTCGCGGTCCCTGCAAAACTCTTGCAGGGAGCATGATCAGGCTCTTGAGCAGTTGGAACACCGCCTCAACAGTGATTCCCAGAATCCGGAAAGGCAACAGCAGCAGCCAGACAAAGGGATAGGCAACGAGTGCAATCAGTGCAACAGGCCAGCAGAGGACGAGAAGAATGAGCCACAGAAGAAATTTTGTCATTGAAGAACCTCAGGTAAACATCTGTTCCTACGTCAAAACGTCTCTCATGTTGCAGCACAGAGAAGGAATTCCGGTGCCGTTTTCGACAAGGATGAGTTGCGGGTTGATGATGCTTCTCGTAAATTCAGGAGGCACGACTATTCTCCCAGAAGACTAGGCACTTCCCCCCCAATTCTCCATGCATCCACAGACGACCGGCTCGCTCGAAACCGTGGACAAGAAATCGGTTCTCGCCGTCACCACGTTGAGTTCCTTCCTGACGCCGTTCATGGTCTCTTCCGTGACTATCGCTCTTCCGTCGATTGGCAAGGAATTTGCGATGGACGCGGTCTCCTTGAGCTGGATAGCGACCGCCTACCTGCTTGCCTCCGCAGTGTTCCTCGTCCCGCTCGGGAGAATGGCAGACATTTATGGACGCAAGCGGATTTTTCTTTACGGCATGTGGATCTACACGGCAGCCTCATTGCTGTGCGGTTTTTCTACCTCCGGCTCGTCCTTGATCGCCGCACGAGTCGTCATGGGCATCGGCGTTTCCATGATCTTCGGCACGGCAACGGCCATCCTGACCTCCACCTTTCCTCAAGGAGATCGAGGAAGAGTTCTCGGCATCAATGTGGGGGCGGTCTATGCCGGTCTTTCCTTTGGCCCCTCGCTCGGTGGATTTCTGACAGGGAACTTTGGATGGCGGAGTATCTTTTTCCTCAATGTGGCACTCGGACTTGTGGTCATCGCCGTCACGGTATGGAAACTGAGGACAGAATGGATTGAAGCGAGAGGTGAGCGGTTCGACTTCATCGGCTCCGCCATCTATGGATTCTCCCTCTCCGCCATCATGTATGGATTCTCGCATCTCCCGAATGCGATCGGATACACTGCACTTGCCTCCGGCATATCAGGAATCGCGGTTTTCGTTTTCGTCGAGTCTCGCGTAGAAAGTCCGGTGCTGGATGTCGCACTCTTTCGAACGAATCGAGTGTTTGCTTTTTCGAGTCTCGCTGCCCTTGTTAATTATAGTGCCACGGCGGCAACCACTTTTCTGCTGAGTCTCTACCTGCAATACATCAAGGGACTCTCCCCTCAGCGGGCCGGCTTGATTCTCGTCTGTCAACCGATCATTCAAGCTCTCTTCTCCCCTCTCGCCGGAAGGCTCTCGGACAAAATCGAACCGCAAGTTGTTGCCTCGATCGGCATGGGGCTGGCTACTGTGGGGCTTGGCGGGCTTTCATTTCTTAATGACCAAACAGGCTACGAGTTTATTCTTGCGAGTCTCGTCCTGCTTGGATTCGGCTTCGCCTTCTTCTCTTCACCAAACACGAACGCGATCATGAGTTCAGTTCCACGCAAGTCGTATGGTGTTGCGTCCTCTGCTGTTGCAACGATGCGCCTGACGGGACAAATGCTGAGCATGGGCATCGCCACCCTTCTCTTCGCGCTTTGGATCGGCAAATCACAAATCATGCCGTCCAATTACCCGGAATTCATTCAGGCTGTAAGAGCGGCGTTCCTCCTTTTCTCGTTTCTCTGTCTCCTCGGTGTTTTTGCCTCGCTCGCACGAGGAAAAGTTCGAACAGAGTAATCCTGGAGACGTGGACGAAATGCAATTCTCTTGAACAACGTTGTCCTCATTCTAATGACCATCCGGCCATTTCGTATCATAATTCCGAGTTTTCGTCCGCGTCTTTAGCTTCCAGGTTTCGGCTTCGATCGCGGGTCAGGCATCCCGCCAACCCCGTTTTTTCTTCGTTTTTCCGGTTCAGAACCTTTGGCATGAGCACCTTGTTACAATATTTTGGCCATTCATTCGTCTTCCATGGTAGATGGGTTCATTGACGCAGACTGCAAACATACAGGAGGGCTCGGATCGCATTGAGCATACGATCAAAAAGGAACGCAAACGCCTTTTTGATTTCATCCGGAGCCGCGTCCGAAACGAACATGAGGCGGAAGACATTCTCCAGGATGTTTTCTATCAATTGACCGCAAGCTACAGTGTGACCGAACCAATCGAGCAATTGACCTCATGGCTCTTCACGGCAGCCCGCAACAAGATCATCGATTGGTATCGCAGGAGAAGACGCGATTCGGTGTCGCTGGATGATGTGCTTGACCGGGTTCCGCTCAATCTGGCCGACGTGTTGTATGATCCGGCCCAGGATCCCGATGCGGTGTTTGCCCGTTCGATGCTCTGGACAGAATTGGCTGAAGCTCTGGACGATCTTCCGGAGGAACAACGACAGGTTTTTGTCATGCACGAATTGGAAGGGAAGAGTTTCAAGGAAATAGCAGAGAAAACGGGCGTGCCCATGAACACCTTGCTTTCACGAAAACGGTATGCGGTGTTGTATCTCCGCGAGCAATTGCAGGAATTGTATAACGAATCACCAATCATGTAAGGAGTAGTTATGAAACACCGGTGGATACTACGAATCGGAAAATTTCTCGTCCTGGCGACTGTTGCCCTCGGAGTTCTGGGTTCCGCGGTAATGCTTTTGTGGAATGCGCTCATACCGGAACTGTTTCGAGGTCCGACACTCACCTTCTGGCAGTCGGTCGGCCTACTCGCCCTTTCTCATATCCTCTTGCGAGGCTGGGGGCGATGGCATTACGCCAACGGATGGCGCCGCGACCGATGGAAGCATCGCTTTGAGGAGAAGCTTGCCGCGATGACCCCGGAGGAACGGGAAAAATTCAAGTCCGAATGGCGCCGTCGTTGCGGCTGGGAACCCAGGGATTCTGCCGCGCAAGGCGAAGCCACAAGAGCATAATGTGAATCGGGGTAGACGCTGTCGAGGTCATCCTTGCGTTGAACGATAACGATCGTCCGCCGCCGGATGTCAAAAAATCTGGATCAACCTGGGAAGGAAGCACCACAATGAATATACTCGCTCTTTCATCGAGTCAGCCAATGCCAATGAGTCTTCCGGTCGAAAGATCCCCGCAGAGCGGAGACCTTGATTTGCTCGACGCCTACTCCGCCGCCGTTACAAAGGTTGTGGAGAGGATTACACCCTCGGTCGTCAAGATCGATGTTTCTCACCATGTCCGGCGCCGAAGAGGCGGACCGCGATGGCGGGGACGGAGGCAGGCACCGGACCAGGTGAACGGAAGCGGTTCAGGTGTGATTTTCGCTCCCGACGGATTCGTTCTCACGAACAGTCACGTGGTCCATCAAGCCGCATCGATCCGGGTTGTTCTCGCCGACGGACGCGAAATGCCGGCGCAGCTGATCGGTGATGATCCCTTTACGGATCTCGCCGTGGTCCGGGTCGAAGCGCAGGGGCTCCCCGCGGCAACGTTCGGGGATTCAGGGACAATCAAGATTGGCCAGCTTGTCATTGCGGTCGGAAGTCCGTTAGGATTCCAGGCCACGGTGACGGCCGGTGTGGTCAGTGCACTCGGGCGTTCACTACAGGTGCATGGAGGCCGTATGGTCGACAATGTCATCCAGACAGACGCAGCATTGAATCCGGGGAACTCGGGCGGACCGCTTGTCAATTCTCGCGCAGAGGTTATCGGCATCAACACAGCGGCGATTCCCTGGGCTCAGGGAATCTGCTTCTCCATTCCCATCAATACGGCAAAACTGATTGCTGCCCGGTTGATCAGCGGTGGCAGGGTGAAGCGCGCCTACCTCGGGATCGGCGGACAAGTCGTTGAGATTTCCCGTATTGCTCTTCGAGAACATCAGATCCAGGGGACGCGCGGTGTTATGATTTCTCTTATCGAATACCAGGGTCCAGCCCATCGGGGAGGATTGCAGGAAGGGGATGTCATCATTGAATTCGGTTCGACGCGCATCAACAGCATCGACGATCTGCATCGTTTGTTGGGTGAAGAAGTGATTGGCGAGGAAATTGCTCTGACCGTGTTGCGCCGCGAGAAGCAAATCTATCTGAAAGTCGTTCCTCTCGAACTCACTTCAGTATAATTCCTTCTACGTTTGACCCTGCCGCGGCAGAGGTGAATCAGCTCATCCTCTTGCACGTGGTGTTGCGAACTGTCGACAAAATGTTGTCGATCCGCCAATTGCCTCACGTAAGAATCTAAAGGAAAGGTGATTCGTTGCCTCACGTAAGAATCTAAATGAAATTGTATAGGTTTTTGGGATCATGGTGAGGTCTGTTCGGGATGGTTGGGAATTTTTTTCTGAGAAGCAAGTAATGATTGTCGCCAAGGATGATCCTTCGCAGGGTAGCCCGGTGGAATGGAAGCAATCTTAGGGGCATCAAGTGCTGAAAGGAAGAGGCGATGTTGGAGATCTGCCATTGAGCGCATGAGTTGTGCAGGGTTGAGTGTTTCGTAGAGAGCTGAGAGCTGCCGTTTGGTATCGCTGGTGGTGGCTGGATGGTCCAAGACGCGTTGATAGGGTGTCAGAGGCGGATCGTAGCGACGCGTGAGGTGGCTGCCGCAGCGGATTTTCTCGCGTAGCTTCATGCTGGGCTGGAAGAAGTTGGTGTAGAGCCGCAGGAGTTGATAGAGCTCTTCGAGCAGTTGAATCTGGTGGGGTTGATCGTAGCGGTAATAGCCCACGGTGGTTCGGACGATGGAGTAGTTTTTCTGCTCGACGAAGCAGTTGTCGTTCTTGCGATACGGGCGACTGCGGGTAAAGCTGATGTGTTCGGCTTGACAATAGCGGCGGAGCTGGTTGTTGATGAACTCCCCGCCGTTGTCTGAATCGATGCCCAGGAGCGGAAAGGGGAGGCTGCCGCGGACATGCTGAAGGGCTTTGAAGACGTAGCATTGAGCCTTGTTCTTGACCACCCGCGTTTCGGTCCAAGTAGTGGCGATATCGGTGAGATCCAGTGTTTGGGCATAATCACCATAGGCAATGCCACCATCGTGGGCGACAAGGTCTACTTCCACGAAACCGGGCAATGCTTCATTCCAGTCGGCAAAGGTGCGGATGGGAATGTGATGCTTCAGCAAGGTGCCCGGTTTGGTGTGAGAACGGCCCTTGAGGCGACTTTTGGCTTTGGTCGATGCCAAGAGCCTATCGATGGTCGCTGGACTGACCGTGAGCAATTTGGTGCGTACGGGTTGCTCGAGATCCAGTTCCCCAAACCGCTCAAGGATCGGCAGAGTTTGACGGACGAAGACGGCCAACCGTTTTCCGCACAATCCGTTGGAGAATGCCCAAAGACGCTTCAAGGCATCAAGCACCGCATGGTCATAGCGACGAGCTCGCTTGCGCTGACGCTTCGCCAGAGAAGTCTGGCCAACGATGACCACCACTCGTTTGCCATTGACCACAACGCTCCTGCGCGTGCCATAGACCTTGAGCACATGCGAGGCGTAGGACCGAACCAGACCGGCAAGGCGGACAAACTCATCCAGAATCTTCGAGCGTTCGCCTTTGCTTGACCGCTGGTAACGGGGTGCAAGCTCCCGGATGATTGCGTAACGTTCTTTCATGGTAAGACCCATCCTGAACCTCCTGTCGATTGTGTGTCATCGGCAGAAGGTTCCGAAATTATTATCTCAGTTCGTATTGATTTTTTCGTGAGGCAATGATCCCTTTTCATATAGATTTTTGATGAGGCAAATCGATCCGTTGAGGAACACCTCAATTTTTCCTACCTTGGTAGCATGACGAGATCCCTGATTGAACATCGGTCGTGCATACACCAATGATGAGACGTTTGCCTTTGTTTCTCATTGTTCTTGTTTGCAGTTCCACTGGCTGTGGGAGGCCAGCACCTTCTCTTGAGATGGTTCTTCGGAATCACCTTGACCGCTATCCGAACATGGCACCACAGGACGTCTACAAACTCAGCTATCAGGCATCACTCGGCAACGAACATCTGATGACTGATACGTCCACCCTGCGGAGATACTTGCTGACGGAACTCGCATCGGTAGAGGCTTCTGCAAACGAACCCGTGATGGAAGCATTGACGGCGGATGGCGAATTGGTGCGGCTCAATCTCCGTCCGTTCAAAGCTGCACATGGAAATCCGGAAGAACTTCTTCGGGCGATGCTGGAAACCGCCCGTACGTTCAAGAAGTCAGAGGAACAATTGGAAGAGTGGCTGCAAACAATTGAACGATACAACCCGGAACAGCGGTGGCGGTTCTCACAGGATTCTTTGAAGGCGTTCGTTCAGAAAATGCGGCGTGACGGGTATCCTTCGGTTCATCATTCCGATGCCTATGCAGCGGCATATAGACCGGCATATCGGGTCATTCTCAAGAAGTTCCTTTCCATGTCGAATCACTAATCCGCGACGATGCTATGCAAACGCAATTGAAATCCAGGACTCGGCCCGCTCCCGTTGTTCTCGTCTCGATCTTGGCGGTGCTCCTGGGAGGCTGTGCCGTCTACTATTGGTTTGATTCCAGCCTCGCTTCGAGCAAGGTAATCAATGAGCGGCCGACACCGAAGTTTGAGATCCCGGAAAAGATACCCGGCACAAAGTACCTCCAGTTCGTCGCCGTCGGCGATGTTGGGACTGGGGCCGGGGGTCAAAGGGATGTTGCGGAGGCAATGGCTGCCAAGGCAACACAGGAACCGATTTCGTTCGTCCTGTTCCTCGGCGATAATTTCTATGAATACGGTGTGTCATCGGTCTATGATCCACAATGGACCAGTGCCTTCGTCGACATCTACGACCAGCCGAGTTTGCAGGTCACGTTCTACGCCGTCCTGGGCAATCATGACTATCGCTCGAATCCCCAGGCACAAGTCGATTACACACGACTCAGTAAGCGTTGGAGAATGCCCGATCGCTCTTACACCTTCACACGCAGGATCGATGATTCCACCGCCGTCCAGTTCTTCTGTCTTGATACAGACCCACTCGCTTATCTGAGCATCGGCAGTGCGAAAGCGCTCAATGACACTGGCAAGGAATTGCAGCAGCTTCGGTGGCTTGAACGGGAATTGAGTGAATCAAAGGCCCGGTGGAAAATTGCGCTCGGTCACCACACGGTGTACTCCGGCGGTGAGCATGGGGACAATGAGGTGATGCAGTATTTGCTTGAACCTCTTTTCACGAAGTACGGGGTCGACTTCTATCTTGCCGGCCATGACCACCACCTCGAACTGCTCAAACCCATCAGCGGCGTGAACTATGTGATCAGCGGGGCCGGGGGAAAACATCGAGACGTCCGGTGGCGCGACAACACAGTGTATGCCGCGACGAATCTTGGATTCACCTATTTTCGTGTTTCGTCGCATGCCTTGGTGCTTGAATTTCTTTCCCGAAACGGCGTTCTCAGGTATGCCCACACATTCCGGAAATAGGCAGCGACCCTGACCATATGTGCCTGAAGCGCTCAACCATAACCTCGCGCCGGGACACGCCAATCGTTGTCCCCCTCATCATCGTCTTCGTCGTTCTATCCACTCATGCAGTGAGTCAGAAAACGGCCGGCCCGATCCAGCAACTCGTTTCGAGGGCCCAGACTGCCTTTCAGGATGACCAACTGGATGAAGCCGAAGAACTGTACCTGAAAGCCCTGGACCTTCAGGAAAAGAATGCCTCTGCGCTCCTCGGACTCGGCAGGATCGAACTCGAACGGAAAAATGCAGCAGAGGCCCGGAAGCACTTCGAAAGAATTCTCGCATTCGACCCTCAGAACATCGCGGCGCATTACTATCTCGGGATTGTATTCCGTGAGTTGGGCATTGTGCGAAGGTTTTTCAATGTTCTGGCAAGCGCAGTTTCTCAGACGGACTGGCAGAAATCCGCCGACCAGTTTTCCTGGGTCGTTGCCCGTGATTCACTCTATGAAGACGTCTTCCTTCAATATGCCCTGCTTCTTGTCTATCAAGAAAACTACATCGATGCCATCCAGATGGGCCGCATCCAAATCCGACTTCGCCCCACACTTGTCAGCGCTCAGTTAGGCCTTCTCAAACTCTACGGGATCTACGCCGCAAATGAACGACCAATGAAAGCGCTTGAATGGCTTCGCACCCAATCCACGGAGTTTGCGACATATTACACAGGCGAGATCCTGCGTCGATACAATCGACTCGACGATGCCGAATCTGTATTCCGCGGCCTCCTTGCACTCAAGCTGGAAATGCCACTCCAGCCAGTTTGTCTTTCACTTGCAAAGATCTATTACGAACGGCAAGTACCGGACACGGCTGAGCAATTCTACTGGCGGGCACTCAACGAATCGAACTCGCTCCAGGGGATTCACTTCCTGTTTGAAGACTTGAAATATATTCTGAGTGATGACGAGGTGAAATCGTATCGACGCATAGGTTCTTTGCAGAAGAAAGGAATGTTTATCCGCTCGTTTTGGCTCGACCGCAACCCAACGCCGGGAGCGACCACCAACGACCGGTTGACCGTGCACTATCGGCGTCTCATATACGCGGAGAAACACCACGCCTTCTACGGCGTTCGGATCATGTTCAACAATCCCGACAGGTCGAGGGAACTGCGCCTCCCCAAAGCGTACTACTTCAATCAGGAGTTCAACGACCAGGGCCTTATCTATCTGCGGCACGGAGCGCCAAATGAAGTACAAACCATCGGAGGAGAAGGAGTCGTCGCTAACGAGTCGTGGCTTTACCAGGCAACACCATCACGCCCTCAAATGATCTTCCATTTTGTGATGGAGAAGTCACTCGGCGGCCATTGGCAGTTGACGGATTTGCCGTCCAACAGACGCATCTGGGAAAACCTCGTCGAATGGGATTCCCGATTCTTCAGCTTGCTCAATGCAAAGAGCTACATAGAACAGCAACGGTACAAAGACGAAATAGCTCTTGAGCGGCGTAGCGTAGTCTCGGAAGCTCTTTCGACTGAACATCACACCTGGCGTGAAGAGATCAAACCGTTCAACCTTACCGCCGCCATCGATGCCTTCCGCGGAGAGTCCAAGCGAGCCATGCTCGACATCAGCTATGCCGTTCCCCTGGCGGTGTTGGCAAAAGAAATCCGGGATAGCGCCCGTGTCGTCAAGATCAGGACCAACATAACAGTGAGCCGGGCGGGCCATCCAGAAGTGGCGAGCGAGACAGATACACTCTCCGTTTTGGTATCGGACCGATCATCTGGCGCAGTCGTTCACCTCTTCCGCACGACAGTTCCTGTTGACACGTACACCGTCCGCCTGCACCTTCGGCCGGAAGGGACGAATCTGGTCGGAGAATGGCGTCAGAAGAAGGTGATTCCCAATTTCGCAACCAATGATTTGGTCCTGAGTGATATCCAGTTTCTCCTTCCCTCGCCGTTGAAAACAAAGTTGGAAATCCAGGGTATCAAAGTCGGACCCAGTCCGTTTCGCATCTACCCCCGGAACAAGCCCATCTATGTCTATTTTTCGATGTACGGACTTGTGAAAGACAGCTTCGGAAAGACGGCATACGACATCGTATACTCCTTGTCGCCGGAAACTTCACCGAACAAGGTGGCTATGAAGAAACAGGGGTTCAACATCGGTGTAGATGAAACAGCGTCAGAACTGTTGACTCTCGATGTCGGTGACCTCGACACGGGTTCCTACCTTCTCACTGTTGCCGTCACTGATCGGAAGAGTGGCCGTGCGGCATCCCGATCTGTCCCGATAAAGCTCTACAATCCCTAGAGGAATCGCGTATGGCCAGAACCAAGCTGAATCTTCCTCCCCGATTTCACTTCTCGACCGTCATTGCTGTCCGTATCGACGACATCAACTACGGCGGACATCTCGGCAACGACGCGGTGTTGTCGCTGATCCATGAAGCCCGCGTTCGATTTCTGAAGAAGCACGGATACTCGGAACTGAATATCGACGGAGCCGCGATCATTATGGTCGATGCTGTCATTCAGTACCGCTCCGAAGGATTCCACGGCGACCAGTTGCTTGCGGAAGTTGCCGTAACGGATTTCCAGAACACGGGATGTGATTTCTACTACAGGCTGACCAACAACGAAACCGGGAAGGAAATTGCGCGCGCCAAAACGGGCATCGCATTCTTTGATTATGAGAAGAAAAAGACGATCAGCGTTCCACAACAATTCAAATCGAAGTTTCAGGGGATTTGAGCTGCTTCGCTTGTAAGTCTCTCAAATTATTGTATATTATTAACTACGAATTCTCCGTGCACCAACGCGCATTCGAATGGATAAAGCTGGCATCCTCAAGCTCATCGAAGAGGTCCTGAAAGAAACCAACGCTCATGCTTGTTGCCATGACGGTGTCTGCACGGACCAATTGTGCGTCGTCCACAACCAGGAAGGGGTCCGGAACATCATCAGCAATGGCGCCGACCGAATCTCGGCCGGTGTCGGCGTCCGATCCGGCAGCTTCGATGAGTCAATCGCACGCATGATCGACCACACGTTGCTGAAGCCTGATGGGACGAAGCAGCAAGTTGAGGAACTATGTGCCGAAGCAAAGCAATACAGTTTTGCCAGTGTCTGCATCAATCCCTCCTATGTGAAACTGTGTGCCCAATTGCTGCGAGATACGACGGTCAAGGTTTGCACCGTCATCGGTTTTCCGCTCGGGGCAACATCCACCCAGGCAAAGTCGTTTGAGACAGAACAAGCCATCCGCGACGGGGCACGGGAGGTCGATATGGTGATCAACGTCGGCATGCTCAAGTCCGGCGAGTATGACTTTGTCGAGCGGGACATTGCCGCCGTCACGTCTACGGCGCACAAATTCGACGTCCTGACGAAAGTGATCATTGAGACGGGATTGTTGACCGATGAAGAAAAAGTCAAAGCCTGTATCCTTGCCAAGCGCGCCAAGGCCGACTTCGTCAAGACATCGACCGGATTCGCCAAGGGGGGCGCGACCGCAGGAGACATCGCGCTGATGAGGAGAGTCGTTGGACCGGACCTTGGTGTCAAGGCTTCCGGGGGCGTTCGGACGCTCGAGCAGGCAAAAGCCCTGATCGAGAGCGGCGCCGATCGCATTGGAGCCAGCGCCAGTGTCAAGATTGTTACGGGCGAATCGACACCAACTCCATCCACCTACTGAAAGAACTCGTGTGAGAGCTACTTGCCACATGGCAATCGGAGTCGCCTTCCTGTGTTTCGTGTCGCTCTCAGGCTGCATTTCATCGGAAGGAACGGGTTCGGGGGGTGACACAAGTGCCGAAGGACCTGATCAGAGTTTTGGTCGCATTGATACGGCGAAAGCAGCGACAGTACAAGCGACGGTGAAAACCAGTACATCGACGACGACCAAGGACCACCAATCCCGCACATCGGCAAAGTTCACCGCGAAGCAGGATACAGTAAAGGCTTCTTTGATAAAGAAATTCAAGCCTCAGTCCCGCCAGGCTTCAAGGATCGAACGTCCCGCGAATCCGGCTTACACAGTGCAAATCGGAGCTTTCCTCTCCCCCAACAACGCACTACGGAGTCAGAAACTCGCAAAATCCCGGTTCCCGGAACATTCGGTCTACAGCAATTTCGACAGACAAACGAGCTTCTACCGTATCAGCGTCGGAAAGTTCGACACACGGCTTGAAGCGGTCGCGGTCAAGGGCGACATCCTCAAAGCATTCCCGAAAGAGTACTCTGCATGCTGGGTCAACTATATCGCGAAATGAATATTGCACGTGGTTTGAAGATTGGGCTGTCGGTAGCGCTTCTGTGCACGGGCCTCGCTTGTTCTTCCTCCGGACCTGCTGTTGCTAAGCAGGAGAAACCAAAGCAAGATGGGAAGAAGGAGCGGAAGGCCCCTCTTTCGGAGTATGAAGCGACACTCCGTCCCTCCGATTTTGACGAGGAAGTAGAGGCTGTTCAGTTGAAACACGCCGAAGAAATACCCCCTGAGGAACCGGACATCCCCCGTGACAGCACAGTGGTCCGGGAGGAAATTCTCCAGGGATTTCGGATCCAAATCTTCAGTAGCGCGAACATCGACGAATCCACGAAGATCAAGGCAAACGCCCAGCCGAAGCTTCCGCAGGATTCCGTCTATGTAGTGTACGATCCACCGGTCTACAAAGTCCGTATCGGGGACTTTATTTCAAGGTACGAAGCGGGTATCAAGCTTCCGCTCGTGGTCGAACAGGGATATCCCGATGCGTGGATCGTTCCGGATCGGATCATTCAGCGGAAAGTTATTCAGGTTCCCAAGCCTGTAAACCGCTGACCAGACCCTCTTCAGGCATAAAAATGAAAAGGCCCGCCGCAGGGGGGCCTTTCTTGTTCCTCCCAACCAGCTAATTTACCTGCCCGGGACTACCGTTTCAACCTTCTGACCGTTAGAGCGCATCGGCGTACATGCGCTCGATCAGCTCTGAGAATTTCTGCTCGACAACTTTTCGACGCACTTTCAGTGTTGGCGTCACTTCTCCGTTCTCAACGGAGAGCTGGACCGACAGGAGCTCAAATCGGCGGATTCGTTCGTAGTTCGGAAGGTCTTGCTGCATCTTATCGATTTCTGTCTGATAGAGTTGCTTGATCTTGTTATGCGTCACCAACTCCGCTTCGTTGTCGAACATGATACCGGCACTCCGGGCGAAATCTTTCAGATTCTCAAATTCGGGAACGACCAACGCCGTGCAATACATCCTTCCATCACCGATGAGGACGATCTGGTCGATGAACTTGCTGTTGAGGAAATGGCTTTCGATGGGTTGAGGAGCAATATTCTTACCGCCGGAACTGACAAAGAGGTGCTTTTTTCGGTCGGTAATCATGAGGTGGCCTTCTGAATCGAAGCGGCCGATATCGCCCGTATGAAACCAGCCATCGTTGCCGATAACCTCTGCGGTGGCTTTCCGGTTCCGATAATATCCCGACATGATATTTGGGCCTCTGGCAAGGATTTCACCATCCTCCGCAATCCTGATCTCAACTCCCGCAATTGGCTTTCCGACTGTGCCAAATTTGTAGTCATCGATTCGATTCGCCGTGAGCACCGGCGAAGTTTCCGTAAGACCATAACCCTCGATAATAGTGATGCCGATGGCTTCAAAGAATTCACCGAGATCCTGAGGAAGTGCGGCTCCGCCTGAGACGAAGAACCTGATTCGTCCCCCCGTTTTTTCTTTCAGTTTCGAATAGACAAGCTTGGAGGCAATTGCATGCTGCAGTTTCAGACTTCCCGGTATCGAACCGCGTTTCCTCGCCGCCGCGAATTCTTTGCCGACGGCAACGGCCCAGTGGAAGATTTTCTGTCGTGGAACCGGCGCGCTGTCAACCTGTTTCATGATCCGGCCGTGGATCCGCTCGAACAATCGGGGAACTGTTGTCACGACGGTCGGACGGACCTCGATCAGGTTGTCTCGAACAGTTTCGATGCTCTCGGCGTATGCCACACTTGCACCGCAGGAGAAGGCCGTATAGTAGCCGGCCATGCGTTCGAACGAGTGACAGAGCGGAAGGAAGGAAAGGAAAAGATCTTCTTCGCCAAAAGGAATTGCGTCCGCCGAGGCTTTGATGTTTGAAACGAGATTGGCATGCGTGAGCACGACGCCTTTGGGATTCCCGGTGGTACCCGAGGTGTAGATGATGGTCAACAGGTCCGATGGCTTCGGTCTGGTGAGGCATTCACGGAAATAGTGCGGATTCCCTTGCTCAAAATCTGCACCGAGTGAGTAGACCTTTGAAAATCCGAGTACCTCACGTTCTTCGACGGGACCCTTCTCCGTCATCAACACGATTCGTTCAAGTGTTCGCACATCGTCGCTGATCTTTAGCACTTTGTTGAGCTGAAACATGTTGGAAACGATGGCAACCTTGACTTCCGCATCGTTGAAAATATATTCGATCTGTTTCGGTGTCAGCGTCGGATAGATCGGGACGTTTACCGCGCCGAGACTCACGATCGCCATGTCTGCGATGACCCATTCCGGCCTGTTCTCTGCGATGATCGCAACCTTGTCATCGTTTCGGATCCCGATCGAGGCAAGTCCCAACGCGAACAACTCGACATTCCTGCGGTACTCAGCATAGGAAATGCCGCGATATTCTTTCTCCACCTTGTGCATCAGCATCGGACGCTGATCGTGGGCATACTTTGTTGTGATACGATCGAACATCTCTGAGATCGTCGAGAATTGCACTACCGTAGACATGGCGCATGACTCCTTCGTGGTGGTTGGTTGCAGTACAACTCCGCCCATATTAGCACTTCACTCGACAAGATGCAAGAAGTCCGGAAAGGATGTCGGAACGGCAGTTCTCGCCATTAGATCGCCTTCTTGTCACGTACCTCATGAGTCGAAACCGGATCGGCGGGTACCGCGCCGGACAAGAACCGCATGTTATCTGCTTAGAATTTCTCATGAACGGGTTTTGAAGGAGTGAGTCAAGCAAAATCGTCGTTTTCAAAAACATTCTCATTCATTTTTAACTTGACAAACGTCGGGCTACCGGTTATATTCACACGCAGTTGCACCAGCTGAAGAGTTGCGGAAATCCTGAGCCCCTCCCCAAGACACACTAAAGCAGACGGATAGGCTGGCATCGATTAAGCAACAGTTCCTTTCAAACTCTTAAACTCAAGAAAATGAATGGCATAGTCCCAGCACGCTGATGCGAGCTCAAGGGATTTTTCGCCTTTAGTGTCAAAAAAAAATTACGGTTCACCCCACCAACAACTTTTTTGTGCTAGGAGAAGAGCATGCTGGAGAGAGAAATCACCAAGGTTGCAACTGATGTTGATAATGCGCCGGTCGGCGAACAAAAGCGCGGATTGAAATTTGAGCGCTACTTCACCAAGGCCGGCGTACATCCGTTCGACGAGATCGAATGGGAGTTGCGTACCGCGGTGATCTCCAATGAGAAGGGAGAAAAAGTCTTCGAACAGAAGGATGTCGAGATACCAAAATTCTGGTCGATGACGGCAACCAATGTCGTCGTATCAAAGTACTTTCACGGACAACTTGGAACTCCGCAACGCGAGCGAAGCGTCAAGCAGCTCGTGAATCGTGTGGCCAGCACGATCACGGAATGGGGACACAAAGGAGGATACTTCGCATCCGACGAGGACGCTGATACTTTCTATCATGAGCTGATGTACCTGTTGGTGAATCAATACATGTCCTTCAACAGTCCCGTCTGGTTCAACGTCGGCATTGAGGAGAAGCCGCAGTGCTCTGCGTGCTTCATTAATTCTGTCCAGGATTCGATGTCCTCGATTCTCGATCTTGCGAAAACCGAAGGTATGCTCTTCAAGTGGGGATCCGGAACAGGTTCAAACCTCTCGACCCTTCGTTCGTCGCGTGAAAAGATTTCGGGCGGCGGCACGCCCTCCGGACCGGTCTCCTTCATGCGCGGTTTCGATGCGTTTGCAGGCGTCATCAAGTCCGGCGGCAAGACACGTCGCGCAGCCAAGATGGTCGTTCTCAATGCCGAACACCCGGACATCACCGATTTCATCAACTGCAAAGCTGACGAGGAGAAGAAGGCCTGGGCGCTCATCGATGCAGGATACAGCGGAGGATTCAACGTCCCCGGCGGCGCCTACGATTCTATCTTTTATCAGAATGCAAACCACTCCGTCCGCGTCACGGACGAGTTCATGAAAGCCGTCATTGAAGACAAAGACTGGTGGACAGCCGCCGTTACCACAGGAAAACCGGTCGAGAAGCACCGCGCACGCGAGATTATGAAGCAGATTTCGGATGCGGCGTGGGTATGCGGCGACCCCGGCATGCAATTCCACACGACCGTCAATACCTGGCACACATGCTCCAACACGGCACCAATCAATGCCTCCAACCCGTGCAGCGAATACATGTTCCTGGATGACACGGCCTGCAACCTTGCTTCCCTGAACCTGATGAAATTCCGGCGGACAGACGGCGAGTTCCATGTTGAGTCGTTCAAGAAGGCCGTTGAGCTCACGATCACGGCGATGGAAATTGAAGTCGGCAATGCAAGCTATCCGACACCTGCGATTGGCCAGAACAGTTTTGATTTCCGCCCGCTCGGTCTCGGCTATGCAAACCTCGGCGCATTATTGATGTCCCGCGGATTGGCGTACGACAGCGACGAAGGACGTTCCATGGCCGCCGCCATCACCTCGCTCATGTCCGGCGAGGCGTATAAGCAGTCGGCATTGATCGCGAAAGAGATGGGCCCGTTCAAGTACTTCGAAAATAACCGTGAGCCGATGCTCGACGTTATGACAAAACATGGCGTCCATGCCGAGCGGATCAGCAAGGAATATGTCGAATCCGACCTGTGGGAAGCACAGAACAGTGTTTGGAAAGACGTGAGCGCGTTGGGCAAGCAGTATGGAATGAGAAACTCACAGGCAACCGTCCTGGCACCAACCGGCACGATTGGCTTCATGATGGACTGCGACACTACGGGTGTGGAGCCGGATATCGCGCTGGTGAAGTACAAGAAGCTCGTCGGCGGCGGAATGATCAAGATCGTCAACCAGACCGTTCCGGAAGCCCTTGCAAAACTCGGCTACGACGACGAGCAAGTTGAGCACATCATCGCGTACATCGACAAGAACGACACCATCGAAGGGGCACCGCATTTGAAGGAAGAACATCTTTCGGTGTTCGATTGTGCCTTCAAGCCAAGCAACGGCAAGCGTTCGATCCAGTATATGGGACACATCAAGATGATGGGAGCGACACAGCCCTTCCTCTCCGGCGCGATCTCCAAGACCGTCAACCTGCCCAGCGATGTGACCCCCGAAGATGTCATGCAGGCCTACCTCGAATCGTGGAAGCTTGGTCTGAAGTCCGTCGCCGTTTATCGCGATGGATGCAAACGGACGCAACCCTTGAGCACCTCCCTCGACAAGAAGGAAGACAAGGCCGCCATCAAGGCCCAGCCGGCGCGCCGTCGCCTGCCGGATGAACGTGTTTCGATAACACACAAGTTCAGTATTGCCGGCCATGAAGGATACATCACCGTCGGTATGTTCGAGGATGGTATGCCGGGCGAGATTTTTATCACAATGTCCAAGGAAGGTTCGACGATTTCCGGTATGATGGACTCGTTCGCCACCTCGATCTCGATCGCGCTTCAATACGGTGTGCCATTGAAGGTTTTGGTGGATAAGTTCAGCCACGCCCGATATGAGCCGGCGGGATTCACGAATAATCCGGACATTCCGATCGCCAAGTCCATCAGTGACTACATTTTCCGCTGGCTGGGAAAGAAGTTCATGGGGAAGGACGACAAACCGGCCTTGGATCCGCAGTTCGACAATCTGATCACGGACGCGAAGCCGAAGGTGATGACCAAAGAAGCTCAAAAGGCAGCGAATGCCATGGAGCGGAATGAAAAGGCGGTTTTCGAAGCCCAGTCAGATGCCCCTCCCTGCCACGAATGTGGAAGCATCATGATTCGGAGCGGATCTTGTTACAAATGCCTTGAGTGTGGAAGCACATCGGGATGTTCCTGATGTGCTGACATCCGCCGGCTCCTGAGCTTGTCGAAGGATGGCGGACGGTTACATCGGGATGTTCCTGATGTGCTGACGTCCCGCACTTTTCGTGCGGAATTGGAGAAGAGAAGTCAATGTAACAGCGCCGCTGGTCGAAAGATCGGCGGCGTTTGCGTTTTCTAACTGGTCACGATAGTGCAACAAGAACAAAGATCGGACTCGGCCTGAGACGTCTGGATTGAAGCACCCTTAGCAACTGTCCGAATCAGTCCACGTTTTCAGGCTCCAACTCCAATGCGCCAAGATAAGTTATCAGCGGAATAATTATAGTAGATAAGGCTCTGGTGACGGCCTTTATTTCGTCAAAGACCTTTCCGTCGTCGAAAGTGTGCCCTTCCCCACTGGTTGGTTTTTCTCCTTCATCATCGTTGACTGATTGCTTGAGCATCGCGAGCCCGATGAGCACCAGTGCATACTTGTATTGCGCCTCTGTCAACTTTGGGTCCTCACTATTGCGGTTTTTCAGTTCGGTGAGCAGATACACATTATCCATGTTGACAAAGAAATCATAGCCTCCTTCTCCATTGTCTTTCACCTTCAATGCGCTAAACCTATCAAAGCAATGTGTGATCCATTGAGGTTCTCTTACTTCCACGACCTCAGGCAAGGATAGCGTCGACGGAACTTCAGTTTCGCCGTGGTCTTGTCCACCATCTTTCTTTCTCTTACCCCCAGTTCCACCTTTGGAAGGTTTAGCGGCCTCTTGAACGATCACATTGAATTCGTTGATGAAAGGATTTATGAGTGTTTCATCGCTTACAGCAGCTCGGCACTTGAGAGTATCGCCTATCTTGACATCGATCGGAAGATGGACCGTAAGATTCCCCATGCCATTCCAGAGATTTATTAGGTAGTCGTTTGTCGACTTCCCTTGAATCGCTAAACTAAATTCCCCCGGAGAATTGTCCCTTACAAAATATTCATTTTCCACGTCGGTCTTGAATTGAACTCGGAATCTTCGGTTGATCGGACAGTGCTTGAGGTAGGTGCTGCCATTGTCGCTTAGCAAAGCGAAGAAAGTGGGGTGCAGTTTCCCTTTGAATACCCCCGTGCCTTTGACTCTTATGGTCTTGAAAGGATTGGGTATCTTGTTGCCAATGCTAAACAGTGACGCAAGTGCAGGAGATTTCTGCATAATGTCATTTAGTACTTCCAACAGCGGTTTCGAATCTTCCAATTTGGTTTGGATTTCTTCTCGACGTCTCTGTTCCTTCAATTCTCGCAAGCCTTGATGATGTTTTAGCAACTCTTCAATTTGCCCTTCGATTTCTTTTCGAAAGTCTCCATCACTGAGTTGTTCTCTATTGTTCATGAATAGTTCTTCCCTCGCGCGTCCATCAAATGTGCTACAGTCCACAACAACGAGAATTGAATCCTGCAGGTAATGGAGGCCGACAGATTTTCTAGCAAAGAAGTCCGTGGTTAGTCTACCTTGCGTTTGACCGTTGACCACAAATATGATCCCCTCGTTCTTCCGGTATTTCTCCTCTGCTCCTTTTTTGAATGCGTAGACAAGCAAATCCATTTTTTGTCCCCGTGCCGAAATGGAACCGGAGTTCGGATATCCTGGCTCAAGGTTTTCTCTTTTATCCTCTTCGAGTCTGACACTAAGACCGGAGAGAGTCGCCTCGTAACTGTGCGCAGTATAACCGTTTCTTCTCTCGTACAATCTCACAGGGAGTGCGATGTTAGGAGTAAGCAAGGAAAGTCTATTGTACGCATCCAGGATGATAGGAGCTCTCAATCCGCTCATTTGATATTCGTAGAGTTTAATGACACTTCCCCATGAAAGCTGCTGCGAATACGCAGAGGGGTACTTGCCAGGAAGAAGTGCTAGGGATTCGGCATCGAACGAAATGATCTTTCCTTGCGGCGCAAGATACTTAAATGACGAACTGTCCTTTCTCTTTGGAGAATTCTCCCGCCTCACTATTGTGAAACCCCATTGCTGCGCCGTAGAATCACCTTTCAATTGTTTCGCCATTTGCGGATTTTTGCGACTTATGATTTGTTCAAGATTATGCAGTTTACTGCAAAATCTTAGGACTCCTGTGCCTCCCATGTTGAATCTACCTTGCACGAATGGGATGCGTAGCTTGTTTTTATCTGCTCGATCAGGCAACGAGAGAAAAGTCGTTGGCATACTTGAGGGCGTTTGCCCCTCTGCCTTGTCAATGATCAAATAGCAGGGGCTGCTCTTTGAACCTGTAGCAATAAGACAAATGCTCTCAGCCAGTTTGCTTCTGGTCGTTGGGTCGATATTGGCAAGATTTCCTTTGTGAATTCCAAAGAAAGTTTCCACCGCCAGGAAAATCGATGATGGTGCTTGTTTCGATTCAGGATGAATGCCCTTAACGACGCAGGCCTGAATAAGCATGGCGTCGACGCTATTAATCAGTTTCTCAACAAGGGCACACTCCGGCTTCGTCTGCTGGTTCCCTATGTCAGAGTAATTCCCTTCGAATCCCCCATAGAAGCTCCAGGCATCCTCATCGTCCCAATAATTTGCGTTCCTTAGAATTTTCACAGCTTCTTCTTCTGTTTCAGCCTGCGCGAGTGCGATACAAAGTTCCTTTGGGTCCATTTTATGATCTCCTGTCGACATTACTTGATCCAACGAATCTTGATCTTGTCTTCAACCTGTTTGAATTCTTTATCACCCGTCACTAGTTCGCATTTCTTCCTAATTGCGAGCCCGGCTGCAAAGCAGTCAGCGTACGACATTCTGTTGGTTGCCTTTAACTGTGCAGCCTGGTACGTAAGCTCTTTGTTCGCTTCGACCAACTGCACTGGTAGCGCTCGCATCGCATCCTCCGCAAGCCGAGCCTTTTGTTCCCCGCCACTGCGCAACGCGTGATAGATCACCTCTCCCCAATTTATTATAGAAAGAAACGTTTCGCGGTCCTTGGTCACGCACTCATCAAACAGCTTTGTTACCTCGTCATAACCGGGCTGCTTCTGCAGATAGGAGATGATTGCATAACTGTCGAGCACTGTGGTTTTCATAATTCACGCTCCTTTTTCTTGTCATCCATCAGAGACTTCAACATGTCCCCTTCTGTGCCAAGAACGCCCGCGAGGCTTTCAAAGTAATTCTGGTCGAGTGGTTGGATGATCAGCTTTCCATTTTGCTCAATAAATGCGACCTTTGTCCCCTTCTTAATCCCGAATTTGGCTCGGATCTTCGAAGGGACCACAATCTGCCCCTTAATTGTGACTACTGACGTCTCCATAGTATGCCCTCTTTTTGACTTAGTATACGGAATAATGAAAGGTAAGTCAAGTGAAAAATACGTATTACTTTTGCTTTGCCGGGGCACTGGGCTTCGGGGTGGCTATACGGCGACTAGAAATGAACAAATGAAGAAGGGGACTCATCATCCGGCCTTTTTGTTGTCCACAGATCTCGTTTCCCTCTTTCCATTGCGCAACATGCCGAACGATTCTGCACAATCCCTTGCCGAGGTCGCAAACAATGAGTAAATTGATCCGTCACCTCTCACTATAATGAACTCCCACATCTCAGAATATCTCTCCAGCTTTGCATTGGATAGCGACCTCAACCTTTTCACACATGAATCAGCCACACCGAAAATTCAAGTGCATTCTGCGGAAATCGCCGGAACAACGGTAGCGGTCTATGTTGGCGAGTTCTGGACCTCCAAACAACGACAGTCCTCCTCAATCCATGAAGTATCGTACCGAGCTTGCTTCAAGGCTCAGTTACCGCGGTTCTTTATTGAGTTGCTCACGAGGAAAAACGATACCGTCTACGATCCCTTTAGCGGTCGCGGGACGACGGTCGTTGAAGCTGCTCTCTTGGGCCGGCAAACAATTGCCAATGACATCAGTCCGCTTAGCCGGATCTTGACAGAGGCGCGGTTCACAGTTCCACACATTCCGGATCTCGCAGAGAGATTGACTCAGATACTGGCAAGGAAACAAGCGAAGCCAAGAATCGACCTTTCCATGTTCTATCATCCGGGCACGCTCGCAGAAATTGTATCTCTACGATCTTACCTGCAAAGAAGAGCAAAGAATGCGACTGAGGATACGCTTGACAAGTGGATTAGGATGATAGCAACGAACAGGCTTACGGGACATTCCAAGGGTTTCTTTTCCGTCTACACGTTGCCCCCTAATCAAGCTGTGTCTGCCGAAAGCCAAACAGAAATCAACAAAAAGCTTAAGCAGAAGCCCGAGTATCGGAATACGCGTGATATCATATTGCGGAAGACAAAAGACCTTGTGAGAAACCTCTCGCAGGCGCAAATAGGGAATCTTGCAAGCGCCGCCAAGAAAGCACAATTTCTCACTACGGACGCGAGAGAAACCAAGCAGATCAAGACCAACTCTGTTCAGTTGACCGTAACCTCACCCCCCTTCCTCGATATTGTGGACTATCACCAGGACAATTGGCTCAGATGTTGGTTCAACTCCATCAACGACAAAGAAATCTCTAAGAAGATTACTATGGCGAAAACCGTGGAAACATGGTCTTCTGTGATGGGAGCAGTTTTTGATGAACTTTTTCGAATCACCAAACCAGGAGGCTGGGTGGCGTTCGAGGTCGGCGAACTTCGAAACGGCAAAGTAAAACTTGAAGAGCAAGTAGTGCCATTGGGTGTTAAGTCAGGATTCCAATGCGAAGGAATCGTGATAAATTCGCAAAAATTCACCAAGACCTCGAATATTTGGGGAGTCAAGAACAACGAACACGGCACCAACACCAACCGAATCGTCCTCTTTTTAAAGAACAGATGACTGACAAACGTTCCTCATCTGGGGTTTTGAAATGGGATATTGCAGAGATGGCGCGCGTGATGAATATTTCCCAAGACGATGTTAGAGAGTATTTCACCGACGGACGTCGAGTTTCTTTCTTGCTTGAGAGAAGGCTCTCCCGGGAGGTCTTCAAAGGAAAATTGGCTCCCTCGGAAGGCGCTGGTTACGATTTGATGGATCGGGAAGGACGAAAGTGGGAGGTGCGAAGCATTTCAAGGGGAGGAATCTACTTCTGCCCAAGTTACATGGTTGGTTCGGGGAGGTCGTTCAAGAAAACTGGCTTCCTTAACAAACTTTCAGAGACCGAAGTATACATTGTTTCAGATATCGAATGCTCTCCGGAGGTTCCTTATTGGATTATCTCCGCTGACAAAGTACTCAAATGGTGGAATCTTGGGGAGTTGGGAACCAATACAAAGACCACACGCGAAAAGGCACTTGCTATTCTTTCCCAATAGTCTCCTCACGTGAGGGCCGGCAAATCGCTTCCTTGAGGCAATTATGACCAGGGAATATCCACGAATTCAAATAACTGATGAGATGCTATCTACGGCAAAACAACTCGTCGAAAAGGTGCGAGTGAATCGAACGGTTGCTTCCAAAATTGATACGTTAACAGGAATACTTGGAGAATTTGCATTTGCACAGTTCTTGTTCGGCGATTGGAACAAGCACCGCGTTGGATCTAACAAAGGGGAGATTGATTTCGATGGTATTGAAATAAAAACCTCTGCATTTCCTTTTCGCGACAGTCTCAACTTGTTGGTCAGAGAGGACTACGCGAAAAAGAGAAAACCGCAGTACTATGTCCAAGTAATCATTGATGTATCATCAGAGAAAGCTGATGATATCAGACTGGGCAGTGATGCCTATATTTGCGGGTTTGCGACAAGCGAAGAGGTGGACAAGGCACCAAAGAAGGATTTTGGATCGAAAATCGGGCCAAGAGGAGGTTATCGGTGCCATTTCATTCAGATTTCTGACCTTCACCCTATCGAAGAATTCCGATCTCTCTTTGACCAACGCCAAATCAACGGCGCAACTGCATGAATTCTCGGACATTCTGTCTTGAGAACTGATGTTACGCAAGGGTATGGCTTAGATCGTTTCTATGTCGCTCCTACGGAGCTTGAATACAGGTGGATCATTCGTTCTACAAATATTTCGTCCCTGCCTGCGGGCAGGCGAGCCTCCGGGACTGTAAACCCATGAACTTTGCTGCAATAACGCGTATTTCCAACGCTCCGTTAGGCCTGCCTGCCCGCAGGCGGGAGCGAAATATCTGTAGCTACGCACAAGCATCAATGTTCAAGCCCCAGCCGGTCCGCCGGAGTTGAAACGTAGGCGGAAGGGGGACATGATACAGGTTTTTGTCCTTCTGCCTAACGTGAGTTACTCAAGGAACTTGAGAGACAGGACGCTAGAATGTCTCTTCTTTTCTCTTCGTCGCAGACTCTGGCTTCGACCCAAGGATGAGTGCCATTTCCCTCAATGCGGCGAGTCTTCTTATTATCGGCGGGTGAGTCACAAACCACCGACGGAA
>Ga0315286_10000032_pt1 | contig 84696 bp, 88 predicted proteins | sample YL17G10_0_MG_FD_205038 | JGI IMG/M metagenome (GOLD analysis project Ga0315286, IMG submission 205038) | Sediment microbial communities from Yellowstone Lake, YNP, Wyoming, USA - YL17G10_0 | ecosystem: Environmental > Aquatic > Freshwater > Lake > Sediment | place: USA: Wyoming | collected...
GCCCTGTCGCTCGTGATCGAGAGGGTCTTCTCCGGGCTCGCCCGGGCGATCGACGGTCGGGAGGACCTCTTCCCGGCCTTCCTCGCCGCCCTCCACGTTCAGGAGGGAATCCTCCGTTGAGAAGGGCATTTGGCTGGATCGTCGATCACCCTTGGCCGGCACTGAGTGCTGTTCTCGTCCTGACGGTCTTCTTCCTCATCTTCGTCCCACAGCTCCGTCTGCAGACCGACTTCGGTAAGTACTTGCCGGAGGGCAACCCCACGGTGCGGCTGATGCGCAACGCGGAGAAGGTCTTCGGCTCGCAGGAGTTCTTCATGGTCCTCGTCGAGGCACCAGACACGATCTTCACCGTCGAGACGATCGCTCAGATTCACGCGATGGAGCTCGAGTTCAAGGCCGTGCGTGGCATTGACCAGGTGCTCGGCCCAACGACGGCGACGGTCATCTCGGCCGCGGGCAACAGGCTGACGATCGAAGCGGCGGCCGAACTCTTGCCCACCACACAGGTCGAGATGGACGTCTACCGAGAGAAGGTCCTCGGCGATCGCAACCTGCGAGGCTACATCTTCGCCAACAACGAGCGGGCGGCGGGAATCGTGCTCAAGCCGAGTCCCTACCTCGACGACACGGGCACGCTCGTTGCCGAAGTGAACCGGATCGCCAAGGCACACGAGACCGCGACGCTGACGGTCTACGTCGGCGGCATCGCCCCGCTGCGCAGTGCGATCGGCGACAGCATGCTGCGCGACATGGCGCTCCTTACGCCTCTCGTCCTCCTCGTGATGGAGGTCCTCGTCTTCCTTGCGTTTCGCACCGGGCGAGGCGTGGCGCTTCCCTTTCTCCTGATGACGCTCACGACGATCTGGACGATCGGCCTGATGGCCCTGGCCCGCGTACCCCTGACGGCGTTCTCGTTCTTCATGCCGGTCATGCTGATCGCGGCGAGCAAGGCGTACGCCATCTTCACCGTCAACCGCTACTACGAGGAAGCCGCGCACGGCAGCCAGCTCTCGCGCCGAGAGATCATCATCAACACGATGCACGACATGGCAAAGCCTCTTGCGATGGATGCGCTGGCCGAGGTGGCCGGGTTCCTGTCGCTCCTCGCAGCGACGCTGTGGCCGCAGCAGACTTTCGGCCTGTTCATCGCCGCAGGCATCGCCAGCACCCTTTTGCTCAACTTCGTCCTCCTGCCGGCGATCCTCGTGCTTCTCCCCCTCCCCCGGAAGCATCACGACTACGAGCACGGCTGGCTGCCGAACGCGCTTGTGCTCTTCGGCCGCCTCATCGCGCGCCGCAAGACCGTGTTTCTGGTCCTTTCGGCCGTCGTGCTGATCGCCTTCGTGGTGGCCATTCCCCGCCTGCGCGTCGACACCTCGCCCGGGGGATACCTAGGGGACGACCATCCAGCGATGGACGCGATGCACGCGCTCGATCGCAACTTCGGCGGCAGCTCGCAGCTCTCGATCCAGATCGACACGGGCAAGACGAACGGCCTTAAGGATCCGGCGGTACTGAAGGAGATCGTGGGATTAGAGGGATTTATCCAGGCCCAGCCCGAGTACGGCGGCAGCATCACGTCGCTCGCCAACCTGGTGCGGGAGATGAACCAGAAGATGCACGGCGACGATCCAAGCTTCTACGCGATCCCCGACGACCCGAAGCTCACGGCGGCGCTCTTCGCCCTGTTCACGTTCAGCGGTGGCGGACTGTGGAACATGGCGACGCCCGACTTCTCGCGGGGCGAGGTCGTCGCGCGCACGAGTCTGCATGGCACAGCGCAGATCGCCGACTTCGGCCGGCGCGTCAAGGCGTACACAGCCGAGCACTTCCCATCCACGCTGCGCGCCGAGCTGGTCGGCACCGAGCAGGCGTGGGCGTCGCTCGCCGAGGAGACAGTGCCGAACACCGAGATGACGCTCTGCATTGCGCTCGTGGCCGCGCTTCTCATCGTGACCCTACTCCTGCGGTCGTTTGTTGCGGGGTTGGTGGCTGTAATGCCGATGATCCTGACGATCGGCATCAACCTCGGCACGATGAGCTACCTCAACCTGCCGCTCGACCTCGCGTCGCTCATGATCGGCAGCATCACGGTCGGCGTCGGCATCGACTACACGATCAACTTCATGATCCGCTGGAAGACCGAGATCGCTCGCGGCCACGGTCTCGAGGAGGCGCACGAGATCACGATGCGCACCATGGGGCGCGGCATCCTGTTCAACGCGCTGACCCTGACGGCGGGGTTTGCCATGTTCTACTTCTCGGCGTTCGAAGGCCTGCGCAACTTCGGACTGCTCATCAACCTGACGATGATCTGGTCCTTCCTCGGTTCGTTCATCGTGGTGCCGGCGTTGCTTCTGGCCCTGAAACCGCGTTTCCTCACCGGGCGGCGCCGAGGGCCAAAGTCGCCGAACCCGGAGTCTTCATCCCCATATCAGGAGGTTCCCACCCATGATGCCAACTAGCCGTTCCCGACGTCGCGCCTTCGTGGGCGCTCTCGTTTTTCTCACCACCCTCTTGTTCAGCCTTGTGCTTGTCCATGCTCAGTCGCTGAGCGCGGCCGACATCCTGCGCGAGATCGACGCGCGTGGCGGCATCGCCGGCATCGGAAGCCAGATCGCATTCCTGTCGTTCACCATCCAGGACAAGAACGGCTCGGTGCAGGAATCGTCGTTCGTCTCGTTCGGCAAGACGTCGGCCGACGCGCAGGTCCCCGACTCCGCGCTCATCTACTTCCTCGCCCCGCCGGCCTTGCCGTGCGGTGCGGTTTTCCTGACCGTCGACCGTAAGATCACCGGCCAAGCGACGGAGCTCTACTTCTACCATCCCGCCCTCGGCCAGCCGAAACAGCTCGTGTCGAGCGGCGAGCGCAAGGGCAGCTTTGCCGGGTCGAACATCCAGTTTGACCAGATGGGGCGAAGCGATCTCTACTCGCAGTTCGATGCCGAGCTCATCAGCGAGTCGACGCTCAGCGTGGCCGTGGACGGCGCGGCGCAGGATCGCAGGGTCTATGTCCTCCGCCTGGTGGCGAACGCTCAGACCAACCCGGACGAGAGCTTCCCCGAGCGCACGATGTGGGTGGATGCAGAGCAGTTTCTCGTCCTTGCCTCGGAGAACACGAACACCGTGGGGAAGCTTCAGACGATCATGCGTGCGAACGCCCTGGTCACGTTTGAGGGTCGCTTGGAGTACGCGGTGATGACGGCCCTAAACGTCCTGGACAAGAGTTCCACTACGGTCACGGTCACGGATCGAGAGGACATGGGCGAGCTACCTGATAGAGTCTTCGACCCGGCTCTCCTTCCCGAGTTTGATGCTCGGCAGTTCAACGACCGACTAGCGGTGAAGGTCCCCGACCCGATCTGCCCGTAGGGCCTGTGGGGGCGTGCCGGGGAAGGAGCAGGGCACGCTCCCTTCTGATTCCCTTCTCGAAAGGCAGCCACGGGGGTGCGCCGCAGGAGTCAGGGATCACCACGATGGTGGCTTCGCTGGCGGTGCATCAGGATTGACCGTCTCTCAGACGCCCCGTCCAATCTCGGAGAACTCCCGGTGCGCGGCCTGGTCGTTGCCCGTTCTTCTGGACAGAAGCCCCATTCAGAGTAGAATCGGATCTTGTGAGGTGTTGTCCATGACAGAAGATGTCCGGCAAGAGATGCTCGATCACATGAAGCGGACGGTGGACGTGGTGAAGACCAGTCTCGGCAAGATTCAGACCGGCCGTGCGAATCCAGCCATGGTGGAGGACGTCATCGTCGACTACTATGGCGCGCCCACGCCGCTGAGGCAATTGGCGACCCTCGTTGCTCCGGATCCCGATCTTCTCGTGGTTCAGCCCTACGACAAGACGCAGATGGCCACTGTGGAGAAGGCGATCCTCGCGGCCGGCCTCGGCCTCAACCCGACCAATGACGGCAAGGTCATTCGGATCAAGGTGCCCAAGCTTTCGGAAGAGCGGCGCGAGGAACTCACGCGGGTCATCAAAGCCCGCGGCGAGGAAGGGAAGGTCGCTCTGCGGAACATCCGACGCGAGGCGAACGAGAAGCTCGAGCGAATGAAGAACGACGGGGAGATCTCCGAGGATGACCACCATCACGGACGGGAGAAGAACGACGAGGCGATCCAGGATTACTCGAAGAAGGTGGACGAACTGGTGGAGGCGAAGAATAAACAGCTTCGCACCATCTGATATCAAGGCACCTTCCCACACCCCATGCCTCCCTCCGTGACCTTCGGATTTGTGCGGCTCTTTCGTCTGCGCGTTGACCTGGGGGTCTGTGTTGCCGCGGGTGCCGTTCTTGCCGCGTTGGGGCGGTGGCACATGGCGCTGGGAGTGGCAGCTGGGTTCCTGCTTTTCGTCGTCAACGCGTTCATCCTGTACCGAGCGGGACGATCTCTCCTGCGTGGAGCCTCTCAGGGGCGCGTAGCCGTCCTTGCGGGCCTCTCTGGCATGGGTAGAATGCTTCTTCTTGCGGTTGTGCTTGCTTTCGCTGCGACGATGGGGGTGCCCGTGTTCCTGGCCTGCGCGGGGAGCCTTCTCTTCTGCCAGACGAACCTGCACGTGGCCTACATGCCGAGGAAGGGATGGGAGCGATGGACGAACATCTAGGCGAGAGGCTCGTCCTGAACCTTCCGGTGGGAGGATTCTCGCTATCCGTCAACCTCATGACGATGATCACGAGCTGGATTGTGATCATCATTCTCGTCGCTCTCGCCCTGGTCCTCCGGCGCGGGCTGCGTCAGAGGATCGAGGAGAAGCCGAATCGAGCTCAAGCTTTGGTGGATTCAGTGATGGGGCTCCTGGAGAACCAGTTCGGCGCGGGCTTCGCCTCCCGGCAGATGGCAAGAGACCTTCTACCTTTCGTGGGGACTCTCTTCTTGTTTGTCCTGTTTATGAACTGGATCTCGGTTGTCCCGTTCCTCGGTGGTGCCCCGACGGAAGACTTGAACGTGCCTCTCAGCCTGGGCATCATGGTCCTTGTCACGTCCCACCTCGTTGCCATCCGCGCCCACGGACTGAGAGGGTATCTGCGCAGCCGGTTCAGGCCCTTCGCCTTTCTCTTTCCACTGCACGTGATGGGGGACCTGGGAAGGACTACGTCCCACTCGTTTCGTCTCTTTGGAAACCTCTTCGGTGGTGGAATCCTCATCACCGTCTTCTCAACCGCGCTCGTTCCGCTCCTCGTTCCAGTCGGGCTGAACCTGTTCTTCGGGCTGTTTGCCGGGTTGATTCAGGCGTTCGTGTTTGCGATGCTGGCCGTGATCTACATCAACAGCACGGCGAGCGAATAGGAGGGACCATGTTGCAGGGGGCACAAGAGGTGGCAAACCAGGCCGCGCAGAGCGGAATGGTTCTGACGATGAAGTACCTGGGGGCGGCGCTGTGCATGGCGATCGGGGGAGTGGCCCCCGCTCTCGGCGAGGCGCAGATCGTTAGTCGGGCCATCGACGGGATCGCGCGGCAGCCGGAGATCGAGGGCGCGTTGTTCCGCGCCATGATCGTCGGACAGTCGATCCTTGAAACGATCGCGATCTACTGCCTGATCGTCTCCATCATCCTTCTCCTCGTCGTCTAGGGGTAGTGATGCACCTGGAATGGGCGAAGCTGATCCAGAGTCTCAATTGGACGTTTGTTTTCAATCTGGTGAACTTCGTCATCCTACTGGTCGTCCTGAGGCTGCTCCTCTTCAAGCCCGCCTTGGCCTATCTTGATCGGCGGCGGGAGCTGATCGCCGCGCGCATGGAATCAGCGCGGACGAACGAGGAAGGCGCCGCCCGACTCGCCCACGAGGCCGAGAGCACCGTACAAGCGGCACGTGAGGAGAGTCGTCGAATCCTTGACGACGCGGTAGCCCGCCGCGAGGCCATGATCGCCGAGGCCAGACTCAAAGCGGAGGGCGAAGCCAAGCGCATCGTCGACGACGGCCGCCGCGAACTTGAGCAAGAACGCGCACAGATGGAGAAAGACCTGCGCCAAGCCTACGCCGAGATCGCTGTCTTGGGAGCTTCGCGGGTGCTCGAGCGGGAAGTGAACCTGGAGGACCATCGCCGACTTCTGGACGAACTGCTCGCCGCCATCGACGAGGAGGAACTAGGTGTTAGAAAGTGAGGTCGCGCGAGGTGGCCCGCCGCTACGCTGAGGCGCTCTACCGTCTCGCCCGGGAGCAGGGTCGCGTGAAGGAGATCGAGGCGGAGTATCGTCAGGTGCTCGAGGAGACCGGCGGGATACTGGACTTCATGCGCTTTCTGGCCCATCCCCTGGTACCGGCCAAGAGAAAGGTTGAGGTGATCGACCGCGCGTTCTCGGCGCTTTGTCCTGATCTGCGGAATCTGCTTTACCTTCTCGTTCGCAACGGTCGCGAGGACTACCTGGGTCTCATCTTTGAGGAGTTCCTTGGCGTTCGGGCGAAGGGAGAAGGAACCACCCGGGTGGTGGTGGTGGTGGCGCGCCAACTCAAGGACGACGAGCGGGCTCGCCTGAGCGAGCACTTGGAGCGCGTCCTGGGTGGTCGGGTGGAGCTCGAAGAGAGGGTTGATCCCCACCTGATCGGTGGAGCCAAGATTACGATCGGGGAAAAGGTACTGGACACGAGTCTAGAAGAGAAGCTTGAGCGGTTGAAGGCGCTCCTTCAAGGATAAGGGAGGGGAAGGTGCCGGGCACGCGAAAGGACGAGATCACATCCATCCTCAAAGAGCAGATCAAGGCGTTTGACTACGACCTGGAGATGAAGGAAGTCGGCGTCGTCGTGGAGGTGGGCGACGGGATCGCGCGCGTCTTCGGACTCCAAGCCGCCATGTCCGCTGAAATTGTGCGCTTCCCGAACGAGGTGTATGGGCTCGTCCTGAATCTGGAAGAGGAGAGCGTCGGGGTTGCCCTATTCGGCGAAAGCGAGCGCGTTCAGGAGGGCGACGAGGTCCGGCGTACCGGGCGTGTCCTGGAGACGATCGTTGGGGAGGAGCTTCTCGGCCGTGTGGTCGACCCCCTAGGCAGGCCTCGGGACGGGAAGGGTCCCATCAAGGCGGTAAGGACGCGCAAGGCGGAGGTCAAGGCTCCTGGGGTGGTGGAGCGTGTTCCCGTCGACACCCCCCTCCAGACGGGCCTCAAGGCGGTCGACGCGCTTACCCCAATTGGTCGCGGGCAGCGGGAGCTCATCATCGGAGACCGCCGCACTGGGAAGACCGCCATCGCTCTGGATGCGATCATCAATCAGAAGGGAAAGGACGTGGCGTGCGTCTACGTGGCGATCGCCCAGAAGACCTCGACCATTGCCCGCGTCGTGGACACCCTGGAGCGTTATGGTGCTCTGGCTCACACGATCGTCGTCGCCTCGGAGGCGAACGACTCCACGCCGATGCAGTACCTCGCCCCCTACGCTGGTTGCGCCATGGCCGAGTACTTCACCTACGACGGGAAGGACGCGCTCATCGTCTACGACGATCTGACCAAGCACGCGGTCGCCTATCGCGAGATGTCGCTCCTCCTCCGGCGCCCACCCGGCCGCGAGGCCTATCCTGGGGACATCTTTTACACGCACTCTAGGCTCCTGGAACGGGCCGCCCGGCTCTCCAACGAGCACGGCGGCGGATCTCTGACTGCCTTTCCCATCATCGAGACGAAGGCCGGGGACATCACTTCCTACATCCCCACGAATGTGATCTCCATCACCGACGGCCAGATCTACCTTGAGACCGACTTGTTCAATCAGGGATTCCGGCCGGCGATGAACGTCGGCTACTCCGTCTCCCGCGTGGGAGGAGCCGCACAAACCAAAGCGATGAAGCAGATCGCCGGAAAGCTTCGCCTTGAGCTTTCCCAGTACCGTGAGCTCGCGGCGTTCGCTGAGTTCTCGGCAGACCTAGACGAGGAGTCGAAGGCCCAGCTGGCGCGCGGGGACCGACTGATGGAAGTGCTCAAGCAGGACCAACACGTGCCGATGCCGGTCGAAGACCAGGTCGTCTCGCTCTACGTGGCGGTGCAGAACCACCTCGCCGACCTTGAGGTCTCGGCGGTGCGCCATTTTGAGGAAGAATGGCTTCGCTTCCTGCACGCCGAGCACGAGGAGATCCTGGAGGCCCTGCGGACGGAGAAGGAGCTGACCGACGCGATCGGCGGGATGTTGGAGAAGGCTGTCGCCCAGTTCAAGGAGCGTTACGGAGGCTAGATGTCCGCGAACGTCCGCTCGATCAAGGGACGCATCGAGAACATCGAGAACATCCGCCAGATCACCAAGGCGATGAACGCGATCGCTATGACCAAAGTGACGCGGATGAAGAAGCGGCTTCTGTTCGTCCGGCCCTACCTTGCCGAGACGGAGTCGTTCTTGTCTTTGCTCCTGGGCCGGACGGCCGGCAAGGCCGACCCTCATCCGCTCACTCTGGCTAACGGCTCCCCCCATGTGGGAGTCCTGGTGCTCAACTCCGATCGCGGCCTGTGCGGCCGATTCAAAGGTGACCTGAACAAGAAGGGGGATGACGTTCTTCACAGCCTCCATCGGCAGGGGAGGGTCCTGGCAGGAGGAGAGAAAGCGCGCGCTCACTTCGCTCGTCGTTCTGGCGAGATTCTCGCAAGCTACACGCGCCTGTACGAGGAACCGGATCTTTCCATCTCCGGCCGGATCGCTTCCGATCTCATCTCCTTCCATCTGGAGGGGACCATCGGTCGGCTCGTCCTCGTGTACATGCAGTTCGTGTCCGATCTGGCGCAGCGCGTCGTGGTGGAGGATCTCCTTCCGGTAGAGCTTGAGGCCACCCACGGGGATGATCTGATCGAACCGGACCCGTCTACGGCGCTCGAGTTCGCCGTTCCCTTCTACGTGCAGGTGAGGGTCCTCGCCGCCCTCATGGAGACAAAGACGAGCGAGCACGCCATCCGGCGCCAGGCGATGAAGAATGCAACGGAGAACGCGGACGACCTTCTGGTGACCCTCACCCGCGCGTTCAACAAGGCGCGACAACAGTCGATCACACGCGAGATCGCGGACATCATGGGCGGGGCAGAGGCTCTGCGGGAGTTGTAGGAACAAGAAAGGCGAGGAGCGCACGCATGTCGGACGACAAGGGACGAGGGCGAATCACCGAGATCAAGGGGCCGGTGATCGACGCCCGGTTCGAGAAAGGGAGGCTGCCCCGGGTGAACGACGCCCTGCGCATCAAGAGGGAAGGCGATCGGGACCTCATCCTCGAGGTGGCGCAGCACCTGGGAGACGACGTGGTGCGGGCGATCGCCATGGATTCCACGGACGGGCTGGCCCGCGGGACGGAGGTGGAGCACGTCGGCGGCCCGATCACCGTCCCGGTGGGGCCGGAGACCCTCGGTCGCATGATCAACCTGACCGGGGACCCGATCGACGGGCTTCCTCCCCTGGTGACACGGAAGCGCTATTCGATCCATCGAAGCGCTCCCTCACTGGTCGATCAGGATACGAGAACCGAGATCTTCGAGACAGGCATCAAGGTCATCGACTTGGTCGCTCCGTTCCCGAAAGGCGGCAAGATCGGCCTCTTCGGCGGCGCTGGCGTGGGAAAGACCGTCCTCATCATGGAGCTGATCCGTTCCATCGCCTACGAACACGCGGGCTACTCCGTCTTCGCCGGGGTTGGGGAGCGGACGCGCGAGGGGAACGACCTGTACCTCGGTATGAAACAGGCCGGCGTCCTCAAGAACACAGCCCTCGTCTACGGACAGATGAATGAACCGCCCGGCGCCCGTTTTCGCGTCGCGTTGAGCGGAGTCAGCGTAGCCGAGTACTTTCGAGACGAAGAGGGCAAAGATGTCCTCCTGTTCATCGACAACATCTTCCGCTTTGCCCAGGCCGGAAGCGAGGTCTCGGCTCTCCTCGGCAGGATGCCCTCCGAGGTGGGATATCAACCGACGTTGGCGACGGAGATGGGCGAGCTGCAGGAGCGGATCACCTCGACCAAACGCGGGGCGATCACCTCGGTGCAGGCGATCTATGTTCCGGCGGACGACCTGACAGATCCGGCACCAGCCAGCGTCTTCTCCCACCTTGACGCAGCCATCACCCTGTCGCGCACGATCATGGAGAAGGGGATCTATCCGGCGGTCGATCCTCTGCAATCCAACTCAACCATGCTCACGCCGGGGACCATCTCCAGCGAGCATTACCGTGTGGCGCGGAGCACGCTTGAGGTACTGCAACGTTACGAGAACCTTCGCGACATCATCGCCATCATGGGAATGGACGAGCTCTCGGAAGCGGACAAGCTCGTCGTCCGCCGCGCTCGCAAGATCCAACGGTTCATGAGCCAGCCTTTCTACGTCGCGGAGACGTTTACCGGCCGAAAGGGCACCTACGTGAAGCTCGCCGAGACGATTCGCGGGGCCGGGCTGATTGTTGATGGAAAGCTCGATGATGTCCCGGAGCAGGCGTTCTACATGGCCGGAACGATCGACGAGGTCATGGCGCGGGCGAAGAAGGCCGATACGAGCGAGAAGGACTCCCATGAACCTGTTTCGACTTCTGCCTAGGCGTCTGCGGCGGCGGATGTTCCGCTACACTCCGGCGGGCTTTCCCGACGTCTCCTCCTGCGGGACGTTCTACGACGTGCGCACGACGGTCTTCCAAGGAGAGGACATGATGATCCTCGAGTATCCGCAACTGGAGATGCAGCGGAGCCTCTTTGAGCGCGCCACCCGCCTCCTCCCTCCGCGAGGGAAGGTTCTCGACCTGGGCTCTGGCCTTGGCGATCTTCTGGGCTACTTTGACGAACGGTGCCTTCCCTACGACGACTACGTGGGAATCGATGTCAGCGAGCGGATGGTCGTTGAGGCACGGCGCCGCCACGGCGACCGGTTCGAGCGCCGGGACATTCTGGCGGCTCCATTTGAGGCCGGGCGCTTTGACACCGGCTACGTCTTGAGTGTGCTCGGCTACCCGATCGGAAAGGATCCGACGGCGACCATGATGGCGATCATCGAGAGGACCTACAGTGCCTGTCGCGGTGGAATCGTCTTCTCTCATCTGGTGAGCGGTCGCAAGGAAGGCCTGAGTTTCACGAGCGTCCCTCTGGAGCTCGCGGCGGCGTGTGAGCGGGCGTTTGGCGCTCAAGCGGAGGTCGACGACTGGGGAAGCTTCACCTACCTCCTCTCTCTGCGTCACCCCGTGTCCCAACCTCCATCCGCACGGGGAGTGAATTGACGGGCCTTGCGTAGGCCCCTATAATTGCTTCGCCCGGCGGGGTAGCCAAGTGGAAAGGCAAGGGACTGCAAATCCCTGACGCAGCGGTTCGAATCCGCTCCCCGCCTCCCGACCTTGATGGGTGGTTAGCTCAGTTGGGAGAGCGCCTGCTTGACGTGCATGAGGTCGCAGGTTCGAGTCCTGCACCACCCACCAGAATCCCCGCGAGTCACAAATCGGAGTCCACACCTGAACGGAGCGATCGACCCTTCCCCAAGGAGGCAACCCGTGGAACGAGCGCGTGATTTGATCAAGCCCTACATGACGATGGACGGAGTCGTCGGGGTCCACCTCGTTGGGTCGGCGACTCGACCCTTCCGCGACCCGCTCTCCGACTACGCCTTTGAGGTGATCATGGAAGACGATGCCTTCGCTTTGGTCCCTGCTTCGCAGAAGCTCGTCTTCGTCATGTAGGAAGGTCCGCCTCGCCGCGTCGACCACGAGTTCTACCTGCGCCCGTGGACGGAGCTTGATGGACTCGTCCGCTCCACCCTCGACCTCGATCACTATCCCTTCCAGCACGCCAGGGTCTTGCACGACCCAACCGGGCGCCTGGGCGAACTGGTGGCGCGCCTGGCTGTGCTCCCCGAATCGGTCCGAACGACCCGCATGAAGGTGCACTATCTTGAGTTCCGTTTCGGAGCGAGTCGAGCGGGTAAGTGCCTCGATCGCTGCGGCACGCTGAACGCGAACCTCGTCCTGGGCGAGGCAATCACCGGGCTTGTGAAGCTCCTCTTCCTCGCCAAGCGCTCCTGGCCTTCTATGCGGCACTAGAGCGAAGAGGAACTGAAGCTTCTGGGGGGAGTGGAGCCTGACCTCGTCGTGGCGATCGGCGACGCCCTCTCCTCACCGGAGAAGGCACGCCTCCAGGCCCTGGCTAAGGAGGTCGACCACTTCCTCGACGGACAGGGCGAGACATTCCACAAGAACGTGCAGAAGCTCTCGCAGTGGGCCTATCTCACCGACGCGGGTAAGCGTGCCTTCCGGCGCTGGGGGGCACGCTAGACTCGCGGGATTCGGGCGCAGAGGATCTCAAGCCCGCACCCACGTCTTCTGATCCCCTCGTGAGGCTTCGTGGCGACGTCAGCAGACACATGGCGGGAGAGGACGGGGCCTCAATGTAGGTCATCCATGAGTTGCAACCCTGACTTAACCCCTCGCCAAGGAGACGGTCACCAGGAATCCGAAGCCCGGGCCGCATGGGACGCTCCCTTCGCCCTCGATGGAAAGGGACCCGTTGATGTCAGAGTAGCGGTCGTGCCCTTCTCGAGGGCCCTGGCGATCTGTTTCGTCGCTTTCTTCCACTCGGCTTTTGTGGTCGTAGAGAGGATGATCCCGGTGCAGACCAAGCCCACGGTTGAGGGAACCAAGAGTGCCGCGACTTGAACGTCCGCCGCGCCGAATCGTTCTCTTGCCGTGAACTCTTATCAGACGAGTCCTCCAGACGCCGAGGTTCGACCCGCTGGTAACGGAGAGGTGGCCCAAGCGATGGGTGAGACGAAGGCACACACCCATCCCAGGAGGCAAACACTCCCTGATCGGAACAAGACTGCGCTCGACCAACTGCCGGGGATAGCGTCCCAGGGGGGAATCCCCGTCGCAGACCACGTCGTTACGATGGCGATCCCCAGGACCCCATGCACCGTCAGTCGGCCCACAGCATCACTTCGCGTAGTAGGACTTCTCGGTTCCAAGTGCCCACGAGTCGATCCGCGTGTTCTGTCCGCTTCCCAGCACAACCCTTGCCTTGTCTTCTGGCCGGATCACAAGGAGCGGAGCCTCTCCGCAGGCTTCAAACGTGATCTGAACGACCGTCCCGCCAGCGATCCCGCAGGATGGGTTCACGGCGACCAGGCGTCCCTTTCCGAGAGTGGTCGAGAAATCCTGGGCAAGAACGGTGAACCCGTTGACGCCGATCGCCTCGATGCTTGCGGGGACGATGTCCCGGAAAGAGAGGCCGAGGTTGTCTATGGCGATCGCAGCCAGCCCTCCTCTTGGCATGGCTGCGACGTAGATCAGGACCTCCCCTCTTCCTGCCGCGAACGTGGGTTTGCCCACGACGAGCGTGGCGGCAGGCGAAGCGCCAAGCCAATCGGCCATGCAAGCGGAGAGGGACACGGCGACCGCGCCAACCAGGAGGGCAAGCAGAATATGCCTTCGTGCCTCTGCCCACGGCGACACCAGTTCGATCATCCTCCCTTTCACCGCGATCACAGCCCAATCACCCGTCGAGCCATGTGCTCTGCGTCGTCAACATCAACGTTGCCATCCTCGTCCACATCGGCCGCCCTCCCGCCAAGCGACGGATCAAGAAACTCCAGAGCGATCTGGAGAGCGAGCCGGACGTCGACCACGTCTACCACTCCGTTCCCGTCCACGTCTCCTCGCGTGTCCACGATCGGGACCTCGATCTCGGCAGAATCGCTCAGGCCGTCGTTGTCCCAGACCTGCAGGGTCACGCGCCTGGCTTCCGCCGATCGATACTGGTGCGTGGGGTTCTCGTCGCTGGAGACAGAGCCATCCCCAAGATTCCAGGCCCAAGCTACGATGTGGCCATCACGATCGGTCGACTCGTCGGAGAAGAGAATTGTGCACCACGCTGCGCTCGAATCGACCCGAAAGGCGAACCGAGCGTCGGGAGGGTTGGTGCAGGAGTTCTCGGCCTTCGGCGTCCCGTTGAGGATGGCTCCCTTGGCGTCCTTGCCGTTCCGTCTCAAGCGATCGTTCGTCCGCCAATTGGTGTTCTCATCTGGAAGAGCGGGGTTGACTCTCTCCATGGTCGAACGGGTCGTCTTGTTTCCTGCGGGCCAGGCCCCGCTGCCCCCGTTTGCTGTGTCAACGACTCGTCCTGCAGAGTCCCTCAAGGCGAGAACCTCGCCCGTGTCAGACATCGACCCCACATAGATCTGATCAGCCGCGATGTCGGCCACCGTCGTGTCGTCCGTTCGCTCGAGGAGGTAGAACCCTTGCCGGGTGAGGATTCCCGACAGCGTGATCGCCGGCGTGCCGTCCTGCGCCCGAAGGGTCCAACCGCGAAGATCGATGTCGCGGCCAGTGTTGTTGCGAAGCTCAATCCATTCATCCGAGGCCGACGCAGCGGTTCCCATCCACGCGATCTCACTGATCACGACGTCAGCCGAAGAGCGTTCCGCTCTCGCGCCCGCCAGGACAAGTATCGCAAGCAGGAGGACGAAAGCGCCCGTCCGAGCAGGGGCCCGGAGAGGGAGGGACCTGACATGTCTCTTCATCACGGCTCTTCTAATCCAAGAGAGGTCTATACCATCACTATAACACACTGTCGTCCCGAGATCAAGGCGGCTGTCGAGAAGAGTCCTTCAGTTGCGATTTCGCGCGACTTGGCTATACTCCTTCGCCGGAGGATCTCGACAAGATCAGGCGACACTACGGACCGGCCACGGTGTCCCGCTTGAGCCTTGTGCCACAACAAGTGAGGTGATGCCATCTGTCCACCGAGAGCCGTCTTGGCTTTCAGTTGGGGGGAAGCAATCAGGGCTTCTGCTACGCGCGTCCTCGATCGCGCTGGCCGACTCATGTTGAGTCGGTCTGCCGCATCGCCTCCCTCGGCCTGGGGGTCGAGGTGTGGTTCAATCGAGCGGAGGGAGATACCGAACCGGACCGCGATACGCTCGCGGAGATGAGGGTTGCCATTCAGGAGTCCCCGTTCGTCTCGGTCCACTCGCGATTTTCCCTTTGGGCCTGGGATCCGGCCGGTCTTCGCCGAGAGATCGGGCTCTCCAAGATGCTCGGCGCTCGCAAGCTCGTCCTTCACCGCGGAAGCCTTGGTCTCGTCGATTCAACATCGGGAGCGGACTTTCCGGCGATCCGCCGCCTCGCCCAAGAGGCAGGGGAGGCAGGAATCCTCTTGGCTCTTGAGAACGGGCGAGACGACGCCTGGGCACTCGACCGGGTCCTCGAGGAGATCGGCGGCGATCCCGAGGAGACGAACCTCGGGGTCTGCATCGACGTCGGGCACGCCCATCTTTCGTCTGCGATTGCCGGAGAGAAGCCCATTCGCTCGTACCTGGAGCGCTATGCCGGTGCGCTCGTCCACCTCCACCTACACGACAACGTTGGCCTCGACGACGAGCACCGCATTCCTGGAGACGGGACGGCCGATTGGCCCGATACTCTGGCCGCACTGGACGCGATCGGTTTTACGGGAACGGCTACCCTCGAACTTCTCACCGAGGGCGACCTTACGGAGGGCTTCTTGCGAGCCTGTGCCTTTCTCCGGAGCCCGCGGGGTTCCGTCTAGGGTCAGGCGCATCTCACTCCTTCTCCATCGTCTCCTCACGTCTCGTTCACGGCTGTCTCGTAGCATCCCTCTGAGTGTCTGTAAAAGGAGAGATTGATGACTCAGATTGCCGCCATTGACCGACGGAAGATTCTTCCCTGGTTGGTGTTTTCCATACTGATCTTGCTTGCCGTCTTGCTGCCGGGCGGGATAGTACGTGCCGAGACGAACACGCCGCAGCAGGTTGAGATTCGCGAGTACGAAGGCGAGAAGTTGGGCTCTGCGCGGGACTTCCGCGAGAACTCGATCGCGGGGGTGCAGCGCATCGACGCGGAGACCTACCACCTCGTCGTAGACGGCCTGGTCGAGACCCCCACGGCGTTCACCTACGCCGAGCTAGAGGTCCAGACCCACACCGTGAAGGTGGCCACGATCCACTGCGTCGAGGGCTGGTCGGTGAGGATTCTGTGGGAAGGGATTCCCCTGTCCATCCTCTTTGAGAAGGTGAAGCCGAGCCCTGAGGCGACGACCGTCATCTTTCACGCCCAGGACGGCTACACCACGTCCCTTCCGCTCGACTTCGTCCTGAGCCGCGGCTTGATCCTCGCCGATCGTATGGACGGCCTCACGCTCTCCCCTGAGCGCGGTTTTCCGCTCCAGCTTGTCGCCGAGGACAAGTGGGGCTACAAGTGGATCAAATGGGTCACGCGTGTGGAGCTATCAAGCGACTTACGCTACCGCGGTTACTGGGAGGTCCGTGGCTACTCGAACGACGGCGATCTCTTAGAGTCGCGGTTTGGCCCTTAGACTGGAGCTGCTCTCCAGCGCAGCGGGCCTACGGGCGGGAGTCGATGACCGTCACCCCGCGCTCGCGGAGCGCCTCGATCTGTCTTCGACCTTCTGCACTTCTTGAGAGAACAAGAGCAGTGTCAATGAGAGTGACTCGATCGCCCTCTCCGAGGCCCGGGTTCTCGACGAGCGGCGACAGATCCACGATCGGGTTTGCGGAGAGTTCAAGCTCCACGAGGCCAACGAGGCCCGCAAGGGCTTTGACGTCTGAGATTTGGTTTCGAGCGAGGCCGAGGTTCGTCAGTTCGGTGAGAGCTGCGAGAGGCGCGATGTCCGCGATAGCGTTCCCGTCGACCCACAGGTGGGTAAGCGTTTTCAGTCCTGCCAGAGGAGTCAGGTCGGAGACTTCATTGCTCCACAGGCTGAGCCATTCGAGATGCGTCATGCCGGAGAGAGCCCAGAGGTCCTTCACTCGGTTCCCTCCCAGTCCAAGGCGGACGAGGGGCGTCATCCGCGCGAGGGGAGAGATGTCCTCGACCTCGTTCCCCTCAAGTCCAAGACGCATGAGCTTCACCATCCCGGCGAGCGCCGAGACGTCGCGGATTTGGTTATTCTGGAGCCCGAGCCACTCGAGTTCCACGAGCTTCTCAAGCGGCGCTATATCCGTGATGCCGTTTCCGCCTAGGCCGAGCGTCGTCAGTTGCGTCAGCCCGGCGAGGGGCGACACGTCGCCGATCCGGCTGTTCCAGAGGCCCAGCCACCGAAGGCGGGTGAGGCCGGTGAACGGCGTGGCGTCCTTCACTGAGTTGAAGTCAAGGTCGATCTTCACGAGGTTCGTGAGCCCCGCGAGCGGCGAAGCATCCTCCACCGCGTTTGACGCGAGGATGAGCTCCTCGAGCCTGGTCAGCCTGGCGAGAGGGGAGAGGTCCCGGATGTGATTCTCTCCCAGATCGAGCTTTCGCAGGTTCGTGCACGCCTGAATCCCCTCGAGACTCCCGATCTCCTGTCCCCGTGCCGTGAGTTCGCTCAATCCTTCCAAGTCCGGAGCCGTGATCTCACCGGTCGCCTTTCCGATCGCCTCGCGAACGGCCTCCTCCAGGTGCGAGTCGACGAAGGGAACCGGTTGCCCGGCAAAGGCCGTCACTCCAACGAGAAGTAGGCTCACTGCAAGCAGAATCGCCCTCATCTTCCTTCGCCTCCTCAGAGGGACAGGGTATCCGATGCGGAATCCTTGGCCAGTCGAAGCGGCGAGAGTGGCGCCTGCCAAGGAGTCACGCTATGCGTCCCTGATCTCTATGCGGAGACGCACCCGCCACGCATCACTCAAGAAGACCTCGCTCTTGGTCCACGCCAAGGTCATCGCCTTCTGATCGACGGTCCAGCGATCCCTTTCGAACACTAGCGGGTTGGCGTGGAGTACCGTCTCATCGCATCGAATGGAAGAAGAGTACGCCGTTCGGGCTGCTTCACTCGCGGAAAGGGGAAGAAGGACGGCGTGCAGCTGTTGCGAGGTCTTGACGGGAACCACCACAGCCCACGGTTCTCCTGACGAGCTCCTACAGAGAAGCAGGTTCCCGTCGCGTGGTGTGCCGACAAACGGGAGCTTGGCCCCAGGACTGGCCGCGCCGCATGCACGTGTGGCCCGAAGAACTCTAGCGAGGCATCGACAACCGCGTGTCTGGGTTTCCCGATGTTTCGCTTGAAGAACTGACCGAGCACGTCGCGGCCGATGGCCAACCTGCCGAGTAGCTGGTTCCGTGTCGGCGGTCCGCCGTGACATCGAGAACCGTCGAACTCTCGGGAGCCTTACTCCGCTCCCGGCTCGGGCAGGACCTCTCGGCTCGGGAATCGCGGGACGATGGTCGCCGGGATCGGCACGGCCACGCGGTCTCCGGGAGCCAGATCTGAGGAGGGCTTCCCGGCCTCGGGCTTTCCGTGCGGCGGGTTAAGGATGACGATCGGAGTCCCCGGAGCGATCCCCCGCCTGTCGACGAGGGCGAGGCCGACCTGGGTCTCCCCCAGGCTGACGGAGCTCGTCACCCGACCCAGGCACAGGCCGTTCCGGTCGATCACCGCGGCCCCGCCGCGGATCGGACGGGAACCGGGCGCGTCGACGCAGAAGCGCACGATGTCACGCGTCTGGCCGGTGTAGGCCGCGACGCACTGCTTCCGGCCGACGAAGAAGGTCTTATGCAACTTCACGTACGAGCCAAACCCGGCCTCGAACGGATTCACGTGGTGTGCCCCGGCGAGCTCATGGCCGTAGAGCGGAAGGCCGGCCTCGGTGCGCGTCGAGTCGCGCGAGGCCAGGCCGCAAGGGAGGAGACCGAAGGGCTTCCCCGCCTCAAGGAGAGCCTGCCACAGCCAGACGGCGTCCTCTCCGCGAACGTAGATCTCGTAGCCTCTCTCCTCGCCGGTGTACCCGGTGCGAGCGACGATGAGGTGACGGCCCTTGGCCGGAACCTCGCAGAACTCGGTCCGCTTGAGAGAAGCGACCGCGATGCGTTCCTTCTTGTCGAGCAGCTCAGCCAGGATGACCTCGGAACGAGGTCCCTGGAGGGCGATGTCCATCCGCCCTTCTTCCCTCTTCAGATCGCGCAGGATGACCTTGGAAGCGAGCCGGCGTAAGGGGATCTCGTGATCAACGAGGTAGCGGCCCTCGTTCACCCCAGTCAGCCAGGTCCAGTCTTTCTCCGCGTTGGACGCGTTGACCACGAGGAGGTAGCAATCGGCCGCACGGCGGTAGAGAAAGACATCGTCGATCGCATTCCCGTCTAGATCGAGAAAGTAGGAGTACTGGGACTGTCCGTCCTCAAGCCAGGCCGAGTAGTTCGCCGTGACGAGGTCGAGGAACGCCGTGGCGTTCTCCCCGGCCACCTCGAACACTCCCATGTGGCCCAGGTCAAACAGGCCGGCTTGCTGGCGCACGGCACGGTGCTCCTCCAGGGCCGAGGTGTACCAGACCGGCATCTCCCAGCCCGCGAAGGGGACGAGCTTCGCCCCCAGCGCCGAGTGCTCGGTGTGAAGGGGCGTGCGCCGGAGGGCATCCTCCCTCTCGTCCCACGAGAAGGCGACGCGAGTGGAATCGGACCGTGTCAGCTTGAGCCTGTTCTGTCCGACGAAGTAAGGCTTTGTGGGGTCAAAGAGGGAGGGCTCTTTCTCGAAGAGGGCCTCGATCGTCGCTCTGCCCTGCCTTTCGGGAACCGCAAGCTCCAGCCATTGGCGTGCGCTCTCCGGGACCTTCGATTCGCCGATCTCCTCGACGAGAGCCGGCCCCTGCACCTTGCGGAAGACGTCCTCCGGATCGAACAGAATGTATCCGTCGGCGAGACCGGAGAGCCACGCCTTGACGGCCGGGCCGTGCTCTTTGGGGACAAGGACGAGAGCCTCGTTCTCTTGGGTCCGACCGACGACGCCTTCCGACAGGAGAGTGCCCTCCCCATTGAAGAAGCCGCTCCGCCGTGTCTCTCCGATCTTCAGAGCGAGGAGGTCGGAGGTTGCCGCCTCGTGCAGGAGCGCCATGGTTCGGCCGCCGCGCACGCGGAGGATGGTCCACGAGCCCTTGTTGTGCGTCGCCTTGGGTTCCGCCGCGACATCGGGGTCGACGCGGGCGATCAGCGCTTGAACCTCGGACTTGGCTTCCTCGAGAACAGCAACGGGGAGCTTGCCGCGGGAGAGCTCACCCGAGAGCCCGGGAAAGGAGAAGGGTCGGATCGCCTTGAGTACTTTGGCGATCGTCTTGGCAAGCAGGACCATCTCGGCCTTTCCCATGCCGCGCTGCGTCGCCCAGGGGGTCCCCAGGCGAATGCCGTGGGCGTCGGCCGCGCTGTGATCTCCGGGGATCGTGTTCTTGTTGCATACGATCCCAACCAGATCGAGGATCCGCGCGGCGATCTCTCCCATCATGACGAAGCCGGTATCGCTACGGAATGTCCGCAGGTCGACGACCAAGAGGTGGGTGTTCGTGCCGCCGTAGGCGAGGGTGAGGCCTTCTGCTTTCAGGGCTTCGGCGAGCGATGCCGCGTTCTTCACGATCCGGTGCCCTAGGTCTTTGAAGCCCTTCGACTGAGCGATCTTGAGGGCGACCGCGATTGCCGCGAACTTGTTCACGTGCGGTCCACCCTGCTCTCCTGGGAAGACCGCGGTGTCGATCGCCGAGGCGATCGCCGGGTCGGTGGAGAGGATCATGGCGCCGCGCGGGCCGCACAGGGTCTTGTGGGTGGTGAACGTGACGACATCGGCGATCCCGATCGGGTTGGGGTAAACGCCAGCGATCACCAGGCCGGCCGTGTGGGCGATGTCGGCGAGAAGGATGGCGCCGACCTCGTCCGCGATCTTTCGGTAGGCCTTCCAGTCCGGCTGCCACGGGTAGGAGGTGTACCCTCCGATGATCATCCGCGGTCGGTGCTCCTTAGCTAAGGAGCGCATTTCGTCGTAGTCGAGCCTCCCCGTCTGGGGGTCGACGGCGTAGGAGACGATTCGGTAGCGCTTTCCAGTAACGTTGAACTCGGAGCCATGCGTCAGGTGGCCGCCTTCGGTGAGGGCCATTCCCATGACAGTCTCTCCCGGTCGGACGAAGGACTCATACACGGCGAGGTTCGCCGCCGCACCAGAGAGGGCCTGGACGTTCGCGTAGATGCGTTCGGCCGGGTATTGGGTGGTGGCGAAGCATTCCGCCGCACGCCGGCAGGCGAGCGACTCGACGAGATCAGCGAATTCCGTCCCTTTGTAGAACCGTCGGTCGGCATAGCGGCGATAGATGGCCAGCTGCTCGTCCAAGTCGGCGAGTTCCTCTTCGCCGAGGTGCATCATCGCTGCGCGTGGATAGCCCTCGGCATAGACGCTCGTGAAGACCGAACCGAGCGCCTCGCGTACAGAAGCCGGAGTCAAGCTCTCCGATGGAATGAGGATGATCTTCTCGCGCTGGCGCTTCTCCTCTGCCAGGATGAGCTCCGCGGTTTGTGGGTCCACCTTGAACAGATCAGACGACCGACGGTCAGCGGTCATGATGGCTCCTTTGTCCAGTCGAATGGTTTCGGGTGAAGTCTAAAGGGGAGGTCTTTCCCTTTCCAGCAGGCCTCCGCGAGGAGGTGGAGTCCTCCGCTCACGAGAGAGTGGCCTCCAAGCAGGACGGGGACCGGCGAGGAGATCGCGGCCGCCGTGAACTCGGCCCACAGCGGATCAGCGATCTCACCGGGCCGGAATAGGTCGCTGGCGAAGCGGTCGGAGGCTGGAGGCAGGACCCCGCTCTGGGCGAGAAGTGCGCGTGTGTCGACGATGGCTGCATCGGCGACGCGGCCGAGACGTCGGAAGAACGCCGTGGGGCCGATCTCATGGAGGACCTCGCCCAGCATCGTCCCCAGGCCGTCGGGATAGCCGCGCAGACCGCGGCCCTCAACGAGGCCGCTCGTGCGACAGGCCACCTCCTTCTCAAAGCAGGCCCACGTGGCCGGGCTCAGCCTGCCGATCAGGTAGAGGCGCGCGCTGCGGTCAACCAGGCGCTCGAGAAGCGGCCTGAGTGCCGGGTGATTCTGTGTGTTCTGCGCTAGGAAGGCACGTAGATGTCTCCCGCCACGCTCTGATGCCGCCAGGAGCAGAAGGTCCGTCGGCGTGTCGATGTCAACCTGAGTCCGCACGTCGCGGGGAAGACCAAAGCAGGCGAAGTCTGCCTCGGCGAGCGCGAAGCCCAATGAGTTGTCGATCGCCGGCAGGGTCGCCTCGAGGAGACCTGACGCGCCGGCGATCGCGGCGAAGTCGCAGGAGTAGAAGTTGTTGAACAGGGCCTCTCGACCCGGTCGCTTGGCGAAAGCGGCGAGGTCCCGAACGTTCGCGCGGCTGAGAAGAACGCCGCTTCCGCTTCCGAAATAGACGAGCCCGTCGCTCTCCTCCTCACGAACAAGCTCCTCAAGCGTTCTTCCGAAGTGAAAGGGCTCGTCGCTGCGTCGGACGATGACGCCCTGGGCTGCGAGGCAGCGGCCGAACTCCTCGTCAGGAGTGACAAGAACGACCTTGGGGAGTTTCGCCTGCTCGAGGGTTTCGACCAGATCGCGAGTCGAGGCTTCCCTGCCCTCCTCCACGAACCGCTCTCCCTGGCTAGTACCCAAGGATCCATGCAGGATCACGGCGCACGTTCGAGTCATCAAGCCCTCCCTCTCACGAGGTTGGCGTGTCGGCACCCGCGGGAAGCGACCAGACGAGAAACGGCTCCCCCGAGGTCTGCCGCTGCGGGCGGTCGCCACGGGGAGGACAGACATACCGCACAACCGCTCTGCAGAGAATCATGGATAGATAGAGGACCGGCCGTCGGCAGGCTGGGCGGACGGCAGGCTATCTCTCGCCGATGTAGGGGAGAAGGGCCAGCTTTCGCGACCGGTCAATCTCTGTCGCCAGCTGGCGTTGGTGCTTGGCACACAGGCGTGTGGCCCTCTTGGGAAGGATCTTCCCCAGGCGGTTCATGTACTGCTTAAGTTCTTCTGGCTTCTTGTAGTCCAGTTCGGTGGTTCGTTCACAGACTCGGCAAACGCGTCTTCGCTTGTAGAACATGACTTAGAAAGGAACCTCCTCCTCGTCCTGCGACTCTTTGCTCATCGGCTCCTCAGCCGGAGGGACGGTCCCCGGCTCGGCGGCCGCCCGTGGCGCCCCGCCGAGGAACTGCACGGTCTGAGCGACAACCTCGACGACCTTCTTCTTCTCTCCCTCCGCGTTCTCAAAACTGTCGATCCGCAGACGTCCTTCCACGGCCACCGAGCGTCCCTTGGACAGGTAGCTGGCGCAGTTCTCCGCCTGCTGGCCCCAGGCAACGATCGGGACGTAGGTCACCTCTTCCTGAAGCTGTCCCGACGCATCCTTGAACTGGCGATTCACCGCAACGGCAAACCGTGTCCGAGCGGTTCCATTCGGAGTGTACTTGAGTTCCGGATCCGCGGTCAGGTTCCCGATCAGAATCACCTTGTTCAGGTTCGCCGACATGGGCCTCCCCTACTCGGTCCGGGCGACGACCTGGAACCGAAGGAAGTCTTCGTCGAGATTCAAGCGATCCTTGACCAGTTCCACCGACTTCGACGGGAGACGGAACGTTGTCAGGCCATAGTATCCCTCGGTGAAGTGCCGGATCTCGTAGGCCAGCGTTCTCTTTCCCCAATCGCTCGTTTCGCTGATCTCGCCGCCATTCTCGGTGATAAGACCTTGGAGCCTCGCCACTTTCCCAGTGCGCAATTCATCCGAGAGGTCAGGTTTGATCACGTACACGATTTCGTACTCTCTCACACTCTCGCACCTCGCTATTGGTATCCCAGCAGGCGTAGACTTTACCTCGGGTCACGGGGGAAGTCAAATCGACGATTATCCAGTTCCATTGCCGAGAATCTCGATGCAGAGAAGCGCGATGTCGTCGTCTCCCCGCGTGGGAATGCCCTTCTTCTCTTGACAAGAGGCCGTACGGCTCCTATACTGGAGCAAATCGTGTAGAAGAGAGGGGGTGACAGGGTGAATAAAGCGGAGTTCGTGGACAAGCTGGCTGCGAAGACGGGTTTCACGAAGAAGGATGCCCGCAAGGCGCTGGATTCGATGATCGGCCTGGTCTCCCACGCTCTGGCGGCCAACGAGGAGGTCCTCCTCACCGGTTTCGGCAAGTTCGAGGCCAGAACGCGCAAGGAGTCTAGACGCATCAACCCTCAGACGCAGAAACGCATCCTCGTTCCAAAGAAGGTTGTCCCGGCATTCAAGCCAGGGAAGAACCTGAAGGACACTATCGCCAAGAAGCGCAAGGCCGTGATGGTCGGGACCGTGCTTCAGGTGCGATAGGAGAGGGGTAGGACGGTCAGACCTCGCGCCGGACGCAGGGAAACCGGACCCTCAGGGCCGGTCGCTTGAGGAAAGGCCTTGTACTGATGGTCGTCGGGGCGAGGCAAGGTGCAGTGGTGTTGGTGTTGCTTCGCGACGTAGGATAATAGTTTGGGTGATGATGGGGAAACTGATCCCTAGAGAGGTGAGGAGACGGCCGCCGGAAGGTATACTGGCGATGTAGGCGACTCGCGCGAGATGAGCATAGGGAGGTGGCCATGAAGTGGGGAACGGACAGAGCGCAAGGGAGCAACTGGCTGAGCAGAGTTTTCGCCAGGCTCGTGGGAAAAGAGGGCGTTTACTACCTGATGATGCTCATGGCGCTAGGGCTTGTGCTCGGCGCGGGCGTGAAGTGGCACGGGAACTAAAACGCGGAACGGGACAAGGAGGCTGACCATGAAGTGGGGAGGATATGACGCGCAGGCGAGTGAACGGCTGAGCAAGGTGTTTTCCAAGCTCGTGGGGAAGAAGGGTGTCTACTACCTGATGATGCTCTTGGCTCTGGGGGTTGTGCTTGGTGCCGGCGTGAAGTGGCACGGGTAGAAACTCCACTGGACTAGCATCCATCTTGGTGCAGTAGGTCTTGCTCTTGCCTTGTGCTAGAATCGGGAAGACTTACTTGTCCCGAAAGGCGGCAGAGTGGAACTCCCACCCAAGGCAAGAGTATACGTGTACTGTCTCGGGCTTCTTGCCTGTGGCGCGCTCGCCTACTACGGGCGCCAGTTTTCTTTCGGTTCAGTCGACCGGGCCATCGCGTTCTTCCTGTTCATCATCCTTGGCTTCCTCTCGGAGGTCTACGCGACGTGGATCCCGGTCTACGGCAGCGAGCTCTCCAGTTCGATTGCGATCTACCTCGGCTCTCTCCTGATTCTGGGGCCAGTTCTCAGCGTCTTTGTTGTCTTCTGCGCAACACTCGGTTCGGAGACCGTGATGCGCTGGAACTACCTTCGCAGCTCGCGCTCCCGGTTCGCGCACGCGCTGTTGTTCAACGTCAGTCAGTTCGTCGTCGCCATCGGAGCCACAGGACTGGTGTTCGTGCTGGGACACCGTGCTCCCCTTGAGCTGAGATCTGCAGGCGACTATCTCTGGGCTCTGGCCAGCTTCGTCTCTTGTTCGCTGCTCAACACCGCTCTGGTGATGGGAATCGTTGCCATCACCGAGAGGAAGAGTTTCTGGCATGTGCTTCGCACGTATCTTCGGGACTTCGTTCTGCAGTACCTCGTGCTTAGCGTCCTGGCGCTCCTCCTGACCGTGCTCTACTCGATCTCGATCTGGCACATGTTCCTGGCGCTGATCCCCTTGGTCCTGGTCCATGTGTCGTTTCGGAGTTATCTACGCTTGCAGACCGAGACCCGCAAGACGTTCGAGAGGATCTCGCGTCTTCTCGACGAGAGAGACCACTACACGGCGGTGCACTCGACGGCCGTCGCCGAGCTCGCTGTGAAGATTGCGCTCGAGATGAAGCTCCCAGAGACGGAAGTGGAGAAGATCGAGATCGCGGCAAAGGTCCACGACATCGGTAAGGTGGCGGTTCCAGATGCCATCCTCCTCAAACCCGGCTCTCTGAGTCCTGAGGAGTGGGCGGTGATGAAACGCCATCCGGTCGTCAGTGCGGAGCTGATCGAGGGGCTCGGGCTGTATGCACCGGTGGCCGAGGCCGTGAGACGGGAGCATGAGCGCTGGGATGGGCGCGGTTACCCGGATGGTCTGGCGGGCGAAGGAATCCCTCGCATCGCCCGCGTGATTGCGGCGGCCGACATCTACAACGCACTGGTGACGGATCGCCCCTACCGAAAGGCGTTCCCACCTGCCAAGGCAAAGAAGATGATCGAGGAACTACGCGGGGTCGATCTCGATCCTGCCGTCGCCGATGCCCTTCTCAGAGTGCTCGAGTCCGCGTGAGCAAGGCGCCTCGTTGATCGAATCGGCTCCAATGGGTAAACTGAGAACAATCCCATGTTCCTCGTTGGTGCACTCGTCCTTGGCGTGATCCTAGGCTACCTGAGAGGGGGGCGGATCGCCCACCTTGCCTCCCTTCGCATGAGGCTCCTCTGGCTCGTGCCGATCGCTCTCCTCATCCAGCTCCTCATCTTTCCTCTCTTTGCGGACCGGCCGCTTCTGCCCTACGCGACGACCCCACTCCATCTCCTCTCGTACGCGCTCGTCTTCCTCTTCCTTGTTCTGAACGTGCGCGTCTTGCCCTTGCTTGCTGTCGGACTCGGCGCCCTTCTGAACCTTCTCGTCATCTCTGTGAATGGAGGGTACATGCCATCTTCTGCCACAGCACTATCTCGTGCCGGGGCTGCGGGTGTGGCCAGCGCGCTTCAGGCGCAGGGCGTCTACGGCAACGTGAAGCTGATGGGACACGAGACAAAGCTCAATGCATTAGGAGACTTTCTCTACCTGCCTCAGTGGATTCCACAGGCGACCGCGTTCAGCGTCGGCGATGTCGTCACGGCCCTGGGCGTAGCGTGGCTTGTCTACTGGGGCATGAAGAGACGTGGGTAACGATCTGTCCCGTCTTCTCTTGCCACGCTCGGTCGCGGTGGTGGGAGCCAGTCCTCGGCCGGGTACCGTTGGAGGAGAGATCCTACGCAATATCGTGCGATGTGGGTATGAGGGATCGGTCTACCCGGTGAACCCCAGATACCTTGACGTGGAGGGGCTTCTCTGTTTCCCAGATGTGGAGAACCTCCCCGTGGACACAGACCTCGTCATCCTCGCGGTGAACAAGCGGCTTGTCCTGGAAGTGGTTGAACGCTGCGGGAAGAGAGGCCTCAGGGATGTCATCGTCATCACGGCGGGGGTTCAAGGAGACGGGGCCAGAGGGGGAGGCGCGGGAAGCTGCCCTGACGGACCTCGTACGTCGATACGGGATCCATCTGGTCGGCCCCAACTGCATGGGACTCATTCACAACTCCCCGCGCGCTCAACTGAATGCCTCTTTCTCGCGATGGTTTCCGAAGAGCGGCCGGATCGCCTGCATCTCCCAGAGCGGGTCGCTCGGGGAGACCGTCCTGGAGTTCTTCGAGGAGGCGGGCCTGGGCGCGTCTCTCTGGGTTAACCTGGGCAACCGGGCAGGCCTCTCCGAGAATGACTTCCTGGACTACGTGGCGCAGGACGAAACAAGTCAGGTGATCTTCCTCTACCTTGAGAGTTTCGCCGCTCCGGCCGGGTTCCGCCGCGTGGTCGAAGAGATCGGAGCCACGAAACCCGTGGTCGTGCTGAAAGCGGGAAGGACCGAAGCGGGCGCGGCGGCGGTCGCCTCGCACACCGGGTCGCTTGCCAGCTCGGACGCGACGGTCGAGGCGTTCCTTGACCAGTCCGGCGCGATTCGCGTGTTCTCGATTCCAGGAATGCTCACGGCTCTGTCTGCTCTTGAGCGCGGAGCTATCCCGGCCGGGAACAAGACGGTGATCCTGACCAACGCCGGCGGCGGGGGAATCATCGCTGCCGATGCCTGTGAGCGAGCGGGGCTCGACGTGGTGCCGTCTGTTCCATGTCTCAGACAGGAACTCGCTTCCTTCCTGCAGGAGGAGGCCGGTTTGGGCAACCCGATCGACATGATCGCCACGGCGGACTCCTCCCAATACGAGCGGGCTCTGCGTGCGGTCCTGCCGTCCTTTGATGCGGCCATCGTCATCTTTTGCCCCCCTCTCGTTCTCAACGAGCCCCCCGAGGCCGTTGCCGACGCGATTCTCAGGGTCGCCGACGAGATCCCAGACAAGCCAGTGCTGGGGTGCACCCTCACTCGCAGCCGGTCGGTTGCCCCGTTCAGGGAGAGGCTGGCTCGCAAGAGGATCCCTGTTTATACCATGCCAGAAGAGGCGGTCGACGCCCTGACGATCCTCTGCAAGAGGGCAGGCTGAGGGCAGGAAACGTGCCCCGTGGCCCACACGCCCCACCCGCGGCGCGGCGAAGCCGAGAGGATAGTGGGTAAAGTACGTGAGGATGGGCGCTCCATGCTCTCGTTCCAGGAGGGAGCCGAAGTGCTCTCCCTCTACGGGATAGAGGTTGTTCCTTTCGCCTACGTCGATGGACTGGCTGACGCACGATCCTTCCTAAAGCGCGTTCGCTTTCCCCTCGTGGCCAAGGTCGACGCGCCCGGGCTCCTCCATCGCGTCGAGCACGGGGCGGTCATCACCGGGATCGCCAACTCCCATGAGTTGCACCGAGCCATCGATGGTTTGAGAGACCGGATCGACGCAGGGGGAAGTCTGAGTGGGGGACGGATCCTCCTTCAACCAGAGCTTGTTGGCCGAGAGCTGATTCTCGGGATGAAGCGCGATCCATCTTTCGGTCCGGTGATCGTATTCGGGGTAGGAGGGACCCTGGTGGAGGCTCTCAAGGACGTGTCGTTCGGGGTCGCTCCCCTCTCGCCCCGTCAAGCAGAGAAAATGATTCGATCGATCCGCGCGTTTCCGTTCCTCGAGCGCTTTCGCGGGCGTCCCCCCGTTGATCTTCCTTGGCTTACCTCGTGCCTGATGCAATTGGGCCGGCTCTCGCTCGATCTTCCAAAGATCACAGAGATCGACCTCAATCCGTTTATCGTTGGAGAAGAGGCCGCGGCCGTGGATCTTGTGATCGCCCTGACGGAAGTCTAGAGGAAGGATGGATCCTATCTCCCTGCCAGGACGATCCAGACGACCGTCGGATCGACACGGACGGTGGGGTAGAGCAACCGAAGCTGCGTCCGCCGCATGCGCCTGAGAGGTCAGGCCGTCTGATCACCCGCTGGCGCCCACCTTATTAGAATCAGAACCCAAGCTAGAGGACCTCTGTGTAGGGTGGCGATAGTGGCCTGCGTCTGGCAAGAGCCAACAGAGGACATGCCTCTGAGCGTCCTCTTCAGGGGTTCCTTTTCCGCGCGCGGTGTCTTCGGCCTTTCACGGTGAGGAATGAGCTCTTCCTGGGTGCGTCCCCTCAAGGGTAGAGCCGGTTGAGCTGCCTAGCGAAAGGAACTGTCTCGCGGATGTGAGGCACGCCGCAGATCCAGGCGATCGTGCGGTCCATTCCCAGACCAAATCCGGAATGAGGCACCGATCCAAAGCGGCGCAGATCCAGGTACCACTCGTAGGGCTCCCTGGGCAGATGCCCCTCGTCAAGCTGGCACTCGAGCTCCTGCAAGCTGTCCACGCGCTGGCTCCCACCGATGATCTCGCCGTACCCCTCGGGGGCGATCAGGTCGGCCGCGAGCACGCGGGATGGATCGCCCGGGTCACGCTTCATGTAGAACGGCTTCATCTTGACGGGGAAATATTCGAGGAAGACGGGCTTCTGGAAGTGCTCGCCGAGGGTCGCTTCCTCAGGCGCACCCAGATCGTCTCCCAAGACGACCTCGTGTCCGGCCTCCCGCAGGAGCGTGATGGCGTCGGTGTAGCTCACACGCGGGAACGGGCGCGCCACCTCCTCGAGAAGGCGCCCCGTGTCTCTCTGCAACAGGTCAAGCTCTCTCTTCTTCTCCTTCACGACCGTCTCCACGACGAAGGCGATGAGTTCCTCCTGAAGCTCTGTATTCTCGACATGACCGACGAAGGCCATCTCGGCCTCGGTCATCCAGAACTCCGTCAGATGCTTCCGTGTCTTCGATCTCTCGGCGCGGAAGACCGGTCCGATCCAGTACACCCTGCCCAGAGCCATGGCCGTCGCCTCTAGGTAGAGCTGGCCGCTTTGTGAGAGGTAGGCCTTCTGGTCGTAGTAGTCGACCTCAAACAACGTCGTTGTTCCCTCGACCGACGCTCCCGTGAGAATCGGCGCCTCGGTGGCCACGAACCCTCGCTCGTGGAAGAACCTGCGCACGGCGCGGAAGACGGCATCGCGAATCCTCAGGATCGGAACCTGGCGTCCTGTGCGAATCCACAGATGGCGGTGATCCATCAGAAACCCGGGCGAGTGTTCCGCGAGTTCGATTGGGAATGGGTCGATTGGCTGGTGGATGACCTGGATTCCCGTGACGTCGAGCTCGCAGCCGCCCGGCGCACGCGAATCCTCACGGATCCTCCCGGTGACGATGAGAGAGGTTTCCTGAGGAAGAACGCTCGCCTGCGCGAACAGGTCGGGCGAGTTGGGCTTCGTCAGAACCCCCTGGATGACCCCTGAGCCGTCGCGGATCTCCAAGAACAGGATCTTCCCGCTCGAGCGCTTATTGTACAACCACCCGCGAAAGGTGGCTTCCTCGCCGACAAACCTCCTCGCTTCTTCGACACGGATCGTGCGCATCCTCTCTCCTTGCGACGGTTTCCCACAGGGTAGAAGGTCGCTCCTAGCTTTGCAAGGGGATCCCCTCTTCGAGGGCAGCCTCGATCGGGACAAGCGGTGTCTTGATCACCCGGTGCTTCCAGTTGCCTGTGAGGAAGAAACCCAGTCCGAGGACGGCCGTCCCGAGGTTAGAGAGGAGCATCGACCACCACACGCCGCTCGCTCCCATGTGCAGGGTGAACCCAAGCACGTAGACGAGCGGCACGCGGAGGCCCCACAGGCGGAAGAGGTCAAGGAACATCGAGTAGAGCGTGTGACCAGATCCCTGGTACGCTCCCATCACGACCTGAATGACCGCCATGAATGGGAAGGCAAGCGCCGTCAGCGAGAACATCGGTGCGCCCAGCCGGAGCACTTCAGGGTCGTCGATGAACACGCGAACGAGAGACCCGCGAAACACGTAGACCAAAGCGCTGGCCACGATGAGGAAGCCTGCGGAGATCGCCATCCCGGTCCACGCGGAGCGTTGTGCGCGATCCGGTTTCTCTGCGCCGAGGTTCTGCCCGACCAGCGTGGCCGTGGCTTGGCCAAGTCCCGTCGCGGGCATCAGGGCGATGGAGATGATGCGATTGCCAATCCCAAAGGTGGTGACGACGGCCGTCCCGAATCGGGCGAGGGTTCCCAACATCACGGCGAATCCAAGCGCCGTTGCGGATTGGCCCACCGATGCGGGGAGCCCGATGGAGAGGATTCGCCTTACGGTGCTCCAACGGAGGAGCAGGTTCCGAGGCCTGATGTGGACGGCGAGCCTGCCGGAGAAGAGGAGGTACATCCCTGCCGCAGTGACGCCCGCCTGACAGAAGACCGATGCCGCCGCGGCGCCGGCGACGCCCCAACCAGAGAATGAGCCATGTCTGAAGATGAGGAGTGGATCAAGGATGGCGTTTGCGGCAACCGAGCAGGCCATCAGCTTCAGGGGGGTGACCGTGTCTCCGACTCCGTTCAAAAGAGCGATGACCACGGATGTCCCGAACGTAGCGGGGAGACCCGCGTACGTGACACGAAGGTACACCGTCGCATCCGGAAGAAGGTCGGGGCCGGCTCCCATGAGGACCATCAGCGGGCGCGCGGCGAGCGCTCCCACCACAGCGACGACCGAAGCCAGGATTCCCACGAAGGCAACAACCTGGCCTGCGGCGTGATTGGCTTCCTCGGGCCGCCGGGCTCCGGTGTATTGAGCGACGAGGGCCGTCCCAGCCACAGTGAGTCCTCCACTGACCGAGATCATGAGAAAGACGAGCGGCCAGGAGATCGTGGGGGCTGCCACAGCGGAGGTTCCCAGTCGGCCGAGCCAGAGGGTGTTGACGATGCCGTACGAGGTCTGAAGGAGGTTCGAGAGCACGACGGGCCATGCCAGTCGGAACAGGCTCCGGGTGATCGGCCCCGACGTCAGCGTGGCTGTACTGATTCTTTCCCTGTTCCCAGGCATGGCGGCATTGTACCCCGCTCGCAGGACGCCGCCCGTTGACGTTTGTCAACACGTCTGCTAGACTCGCCCCGTGGCGAAGGAACGTTTCGGCGAGGTGGTCCGCAGAGCGAGACTCCGGTATGGTCTTTCCCTTCGTGAGGCGGCGGCGCGGGCGGAGCTTGACTACACCCGCCTCTCCCGGATCGAGAACGGTAGCCGCCCAGCGCCGGGCATGAACCAGATCCGCCTCCTCGCCGACCTCCTTCACCTAGACCTGGTCGATCTCGTCGCAGCGGCCGGAGTCTCTCGGGAGGTGATGGAGAGTCTCGCTTGGTCTGAGCGGCTATGGTTCGGCTGTAACGACCCACATGCTCGGACCTATTCGCCGCACGGCTCTGCGCTGCGGATGAAGAACACTTTTGCCGTGCGGGTGGAGGAGCGGGATGGGGCCCTATGCCGAGTTCGCTTGGGCGACGCGTGCCTCACGGTAGTGTCCTTCTCGGGCGACGAGCATCTCTTGATCGAGATTCCACCTGAGGCAGTCGTCGTTCACCAGGGCAAACCGAAGGAGAGATGGGGAAGCGCGGAGAACGTCCTGCGAGCCGAGGTCCGTAAGTGCCGTCGCCTGGGGCAAGTCGTGAACCTCGTCCTTTCGTGCGCGGGATTCGAGTTGAACACGCTCCATTCGGAGCGCGGGTTGTCCGACATGGGAGTTGAGAAGGGCGACAAGGTGGTTGCGGCGGTCCAGGCGACAGCGATCCGCACGTCCCCGCTCGAGGAGGAGACGAAGCGATGAGGAAATGGGCAGTGTTCGTTCCGGCATTCCTAGTACTTGTGGGGATCGTGGCGGCGGTCGTCGAAGGTACGGGAGAGAGTGTTCTCGTTCAGAAGGGAGATGTGGTCATCGAGGCCGTCCTCGCGACCTACCCCCAGACCGCAGGCACGGTCGCCTACCAGGGACCGGCTGTGCAAGCAGGGGAAGACAACTGGAAGCCGGCCCATCGTTACACGGGGGTCGAGATCCGGGAGCTGCTCACCTCCCTCGGAGGGATGGGTCCGGCGGACGTGCTGACGGTCGCTGCCGCGGACGGCTACCAGAAGGCGATTCCGTATGACGTCCTGTATGGCGAGACGCCGGTCGGGCCGGTCATCCTCGCCGTGACGAGGGATGGTTCTGAACCGGGCGCGTGGCAGGACACGCCGGAGCTCGTCTTCCTTTCGCATGACGAGCGCTTCAGCAACGACGACATGCTACAGGCGTTCGGCGAAGCGCGCGCCCACTTTTACGCCCCGGACCAGCCCTCCACGACCGGCTTCCTTATGAAGAACGTTGCTTACCTCATCGTGAACTACGCTGGCGGAGCGTTTCCGACGAAGTCTACGCGGGGAGCGACTCCTCCGGCCACGGAGGTTTCCCTCACGTTGGTCAAAGGAGGTACAGAGTCGATCTACACGCTGGCTGACCTGGAGAGGCTCGACACGGTCACGGCGCCGGGAACGTTCACGACCTCGGCCGGCACGGACTACTCGGCAACCTACACGGGGGTGCCCCTTTCCACCCTGATCGGTAACGTCCCGGCCGATGCAACCGTGCGCGTTGCCGCCTCCGACGACTACTCGATGAACTACCAGGCGGGGATGCTCCTCGGCCGCACGGAAGGGACGTGGATCCTGGCCTACAAGGAGAACGGGGCGTACCTGCCGTTCGATCCCGGCCCTCTTCGCGTCGTTCTTGTGGGGGAGGCGAACCCCCACTTCCAGAGCGCCCTTTCCGCAAAGATGGTCGAGCGGATCGAGGTCCTGGGAACCTACGAGCCCTACTTGCTGGTTCTGAAAGGCGCCGTCTCGAGGACCTTCGCGCGGGCCGAGCTCGAGGCGGGGATCGGTTGCCCCTGCCATGCGGCGGAGGTGACCGTGACGAGCAAGGGCGAGACGCACACCTACACTGGACTTCCCTTGTGGCGGCTGGTCGCGTACGTGGACGACAATCGATTCCCCGCTCCAAAACAGGGGATTCACTACGAAGACGGCGACTTCAACGACGCCCTCGCACGGGCAGGCTACACGATCACCCTCGTCGCCTCCGACGGCTACACGCAGTCCGTGAGCTCGAGTCTTATTGCGCGGGACGATCGGTTCATCGTGGCCTTCAAGCGGGACGGAGCCTTCCTGGACGCGAGCAAGGATGGGTACATGTGCTTTGTGTACGACGATTCGGTCGTGTTGCCTGAGGGAGTGACGCTGAAGAGCCTCAAGTTCCTCGCAAAGATCGATCTCGGGCTCTAGATGGCTGAGGTACATAGCCCGCGCAGGAAGCCGCTCCTCGACGTTCGTGAGATCGTGCTTGTCGCACTCCTCGCCTCGGTGGGAGGGGTCCTCTCCACCTACGTGGGCTACATCGGGAACCTGATCAATCGCCTGTTTGGGCTCCCGTTCGGTGCAGGCCAACTCATCGCAGGTCTGCACGTTCTTTGGCCGATTCTTGCGCGGGCGCTGACGGGCCGGTTCGGTACAGGAACGCTCACCGGCCTCGTCAAGGGCGCGGTGGAGTTCCTCTCCGGAGGAACGCACGGCGTGGTGATAGTCCTCGTCTCCCTTGTTGAGGGGATCCTCGTTGACCTCGGAATGGGGATCTCTCGCCGGCCGTCTCTTGTCGTAAACATGGTCGCCGGGGCTGTGGCTTCCGCGTCCAACGTCTTCTTGTTCCAGGCGATCTACTTCGCTGGCGTGCCGGTGGCCTTCCTCTTGACCATGGCAGGCCTCTCCTTCGTCTCGGGCGCCGTCTGTGGGGGGTACCTGGCATGGGATCTTCGTCGATTCCTCATCGTCTCGCGGATCGCTCACACGTTCGCCGCCGACGAGCCGAAGGCTCGCGCCACGTTTGGCCGGGGCCTCGTCGGCGTGCTCGCGGTCGTCCTTCTCCTCGGGGGCGGCGTCTACTACTACACGAGCGTCTCCGACCTGCTTGCCTCTCCTGATCAAGCAAGAGTCCAAGGCTCCCTCGTCTCTCCGTTTGTCTTCCGCTACTCCAGTTGGGCAAAGGAAGCCGTCTCGGTCAGCGCGGAGCTCCGGGGCAGCGTCACCTACGTCCCGGCGCGGGAGTACACCGGGGTTCCCCTGGTGCTCGTCTTGGAGCGGGCACGGCCGCACGCCGAAGCGGGGACGGTTGAGGTGATCGCGAGCGACGGCTACAAGGCGAGCTTTGAGCTTGCGGCGATCGTCGGCGATCGAGGGATCCTACTGGCTCTCGAGGAAGGGCACCTGCGCCTGGTCGCCGCGGGGTACGACGGAGCTCACTGGGTGGACCGGGTGACGCGAATTGTCGTGCGCTAGCGCAGGAGAGATCAGCGTCCAGTCTCTCACCGTCCGCTATCCGGACCGCAAGAAGCCAGCCCTCGACGCGGTGTCCGAGCGGATCCGTGCTGGAGAGACGGTCGTGGTGACCGGTCCGTCCGGCAGCGGGAAGACGACGCTCTTCCGTGTCCTAGCCGGGTTTGTCCCCTCCATGATTCGCGCGAAGGTCAAAGGCGACATCCTGATCGATGGGGTTTCGATCTTCTTGGAGGATTCCCCTCTTTCGGCGGCCGACGTGGGCCTCGTCCAGCAGGATCCGGATGCCCAGATCTGTACGCTGAATGTCTGGGAAGAGGTCGCGTTCGGCCCTGAAAACCTTTGCCTGGCTCCAGAGGAGGTGATCGCACGGGTGGAGGAGTCGCTGGCCTTTCTTGGCATCTCTCACCTCAGCGACCGGGAGACGATTCATCTCTCGGGCGGAGAGAAACAGCGTGTCGCCATCGCCTCGATTCTGGCCCTGCGGCCGCAAGTGATCCTGCTCGACGAGCCGACCGCGAACCTGGATCCCCTTGCAGCAAGAGGAGTATTTGATCTCTTGCGGCGTCTGAAGGACGAGGAAGGCCGGACGCTCATCGTGGCGGAGCACCGGCTCGCTCCGCTCCTTCCCCTCCATCCGCGCCTCGTCCTGCTGGAGGACGGGAGTGTGACCAAGCGACAAGCTGCCGTCCAACGTGCCGATCTCGACCGTCTTGGGCTGCGCGCGGGGTGGGAGATTCCCCACGCTTCGGTCGCGCGGCAGGGCACTCCAGCCCTTGTGCTGGACAACGTCTCGTTTGGGTATGACGGCGCCAGGCTCCTTGATCACCTCTCCCTCCAAGTGTGGCCCGGGGAGATCTTGGGCGTGATCGGTCCCAATGGGAGTGGGAAGACCACTCTTCTACGCCTGGTAGCGGGGCTTGAGCGGCCCAGCTCGGGCCGTGTGGTCCAAACGAAGACCATGACGCCAGGCTACGTGTTTCAACAGCCCCATCAGCAGATCTTCGAGCGCAGCGTGCGCCTAGAGCTTGCTCTCGACGGCACGATGGATTGCGGGAAGCTGGCTAGTGTCCTCTCTCGGGCGCGGCTGGAGGGCTTCGAGGAGGCACCGCCCCTTTCCCTGAGCCAGGGCGAGCAGCGACGCTTGACTGTGACGACGACCCTCTCTCGCGCTCCCGATCTCCTCCTTCTCGACGAGCCGTTCATCGGCCAGGACCGCAGGAACGTGGAGTGGCTTGTGTCGCAGCTTCTCGCTTCGCGAGAGCGCGGCGCCGTGACGCTTCTCGTTTCACACGACGTTCCCTTGGTCGGCGCTCTGTGCGACCGGCTGCTCTATCTGGGCGAGGAGGCGTTGGAGGGTGAGGCGTCCGCTGTCTTCGGCCGCCTGGAGAAGAGCGGGAGAGAAGCGTTCACCCCAGGCTTCTGGGAAGGAGACCCGGCATGATGGCCCCTCGGGTCCGAGGCGAAAGAGAGGCCCTTCTTCGACAGACTCACCCGCTCGCGAATCTCCTTCTCCTGACGGGGTTCCTCGTTGCCGTGCTCGCCTCACCGGGTCTCGCCGTGAGACTCGGCGCTCTGGTGCTCATCATCCTCCTTGCGCTCCTTTCCGGGGAGAGCGCCAGGTCCTTCCTGCGAAAGGGACGATTCGTGATCAGCTTCTCCTTGCTTCTCTTTGTCGCCCAGGTCCTCTTCGTGACGGATGGGAGGGTGATCGTCCACTCTCTTGTGACACTGACCGACCGCGGTCTCGTGCTGGGTGCGCAGATGGCCTTGCGGTTCCTGGTCATTGTCTCTTCGAGTCTCTTGTTTGTGGGGGTCACCGCCCCGGATCGATTGGCAAGGGCCATCATGGGTCTTGGGGTTCCCTATCGGTTTGGGTCTGTGTTCGTCCTTGCGTTGCGCTTCGTTCCGTTCTTTCGCGAAGAGTACCGGACCATCCGCGAGGCGCAGCACATGCGTGGATTGGACCGTCCCATCCGCAACCTTCGGGCATTGAGGCGATCGATTCGCTACACCCTTCTGCCCGTTCTCACGGCGGGGTTTGTGCGGGCGGACTCGATTGCCATCTCCATGAAGGGCCGAGGGTTTGGCCTGTATCCAAAGCGAACGATCACGCGACGGGAACGCTGGCACCTGATCGACCTTGTCCCTCTCGGGCTGTTCGCCTCCCTTCTGGGGGTGACGCTTCTTGCGCGCAGGTGGACGTGGCCATGAGCGCCACGGGTTGGCGACGGGTGTGTCTCCTCTCGTTTATCGTTTTGACCTTGGCGCTTCTCGCGGCCGCGCTGATCCGAGAGGCGGGCGGACGACACGGCCCAGCGGTTCTCGTAGACGACGGGACAAACCGCATGCGAACGGTCAGCCTGGAGCAGATGAAGGCGCTCCCCATCCTGTCTCGTCCAGGGAGCTACGAGAATCAGCTGGGGAACTGGCGCGATGCAGGAGTCTATACCGGCGTGCGCCTCATCGATCTCCTGCGAGAAGGAGTGGACTACGTGTCGCTTCTCATCACGGCCAAGGATGGGTACGCTCTTGAGCTACCCCGCGAGCGCGTTGAGGACCGCGAATACCCCATCGTCTTGGCCTACGCGTTCAATGGGATCGAAGTCCCAGCCTGGCAGGACGGCTTTCGCCTCGCGGTCCTTCCTGAAGACGGCTCGGTCTCAAATCACGAGTACCGTGCACCATCCGCCGGGGCCTTCTGGGTGAAGAACGTGGTCCGCATCACCATCATGCCGCGCAAGGCTCCCTAGCTGCGGCAGACCGGTGGGCATCGGTATAATCGCCCCAGCGCTTCACTCAAGGAGGAGAAGACGGATGGAACCGACCAAGCTGCTGCGTGGGCGTCGTGTTCGCCTCAGCGCGATGACTGAGGCCGACCTGGAGAGTGTCGCTCGCTGGTACGAGGATCCCGATTTCCTGAGGTTCTATGACTCTCTTCCTGCCTATCCCAAGACGGCGGAGTCTCTGAAAGAGTGGCTCAAGGAACGCCAGGAGGCTTCCGACGAGTTCTGGTTTGCTGTCCGATCGGTGCCGAGCGGCGATCTCATTGGGATGGTCGCGATCGACGGCATCGAGTGGTCCAACCGCAGTGGCTGGCTAAGCATCGGCATCGGTGACCAGTCGAACTGGAACCAGGGTTTCGGCCGCGAAGCCACCGAGCTCCTCGTGGAATTCGCCTTCAATGAGCTGAACCTCCACCGCATCACACTCACCGTTTTTCGCTACAACGAGCGGGCAATCGCCCTCTACGAGAAGATCGGTTTCCAGCATGAAGGGACCTTCCGGGACTTCGGCGAACGAGACGGCAAGCGCTATGACATGCTCCTCTACGGACTCCTGCGGCCTGAATGGGCGGAGCGCAAGAGCCTCCGCCCGCGGGAGTGACCGCGGCGAAGCCAACAGGCAAAGACGCTTCCTCTGGATCGATTGACCTCGCGGTATGAGGCGAGGCATCATGGAGAGGAGAGTGCAAACGAATCTCCCCCAGAAGAATGTATCAGGGAACAGGCGTATGTCCCATTTCTGCCCCTTGACTTACCGAGGGAGGCGCGACTACGCTCTAGCTAACCGTCGTCCCAATGAGACGGCCTGAGGGGGTGACTTGCCATGTGCGGAGGGCCGAAGAAGCCTGACAAGCCGAAGAAGCCCGCCAAGTAGGTGGCAGGCAGGAAGGGGGTAGGCGCGATCCTACCCCCTTTGCCTTGGTCGGGCTTCTACTTGTGTCCGCCTAGGCGAGTGAAGGGAAGCCGACTTGAGGGCCGCGGTTCCCTCTCGCGTCACACCCTGCGAAAGGGTCCTGTGGAAGCCGAGAATCAGGAAAAGGGACAAACGTCCCTTTTCGAGGTCTTGACTCCCCGCCCGCATTGGTACTACGCTTTGTATGGCCGTCGTTGACTAACGGCGGATGAGGGGGTGACTGGCTTGGCGAAGAAACCCGACAAGACGAAGAAGCCAGTGAAGAAGTAGTCAAACGGAGGGGGGCAGGGCAAGACCTGCCCCCTTTTGTGTTTCTAGGTTCATCGGACGAGGAACGCCCAGCGCGGAAGTGAATCCAAGCGATCGAGTGGACGGTGCGACTCCTTCTCTTGACAGCGGGCGATCGATGGAATAGGGTCTGACTGCCGTCGTGGACTCACGACGTAGGAGGGGGTGACTAGCCATGTGCTGCGGTTCGAAGAAGCCAGACAAGGCGAAGAAGCCGGAGAAGAAGTAAGAAAGTCGTCGCGATGCTCAAGAGAGGACGGAGAGGACTTCGTCCTCTCTTCTTTCTTGCAGCCTGTGTGGCACGACGGGCGTGCCACAAGCGACGGGACTGTGCAAGCTACGCGTGGGGTGATGAGGCGTGCGCCGAGCGTTCCTGTCTTTTGGGCGAGTGGACGCTCAAGAACCGGCGGGGTGAGAGACACGGGGCCACTCCCCGTCCGCAGGCCAAGATGTGACCGCACCCGCTCCGTTACCGAGCCGGTTGCACAGGGTTCGCACCAGCAGCCAGCGATCAGGGCCAGTCTGTCGCGCGGGTGGTCGCTAGGCGGATCTTCCGCCGACAGCCGCATTCCCTCGGGCAAGCGACGCGAAGGTGCCGAGGAGGCAGAGACAGGCGAAGACGCTGAAGGCGACTCGTGTCGCCGATAGAAACCGGGGGACGCTCTCCGGGGTGATCGCCTCGTGACCCATGAAGAGTGAGAGAACAAACATGGCGATCCCCATGCTGAACATCTGGCTGAGCGTGCGCATCGTGGCGAGCGTCCCTGCGGCCACTCCGTAGAAACGGTGATCGACCGAACTCATCACGGCGTTCGTATTCGGTGAGGAGAAGAGGGCGAAGGACACTCCCAATCACGCCAGATCGAGGACGACAAGGACGAGCGGCGTCCCGGGCGTGAGGAAGGCCAGGAGCGCGAGACCAAGGACCGTCATGGACATGCCGATCGAGGCGACGATGCGCGGCTGTATGTGATCGGACAGCCTTCCGGCCAGAGGTGAGAGGGTGGCCTGCAGGACGGGCTGGGCGACGAGGACAAGGCCCGCATTCCCGGGAGACAGGAGTCGGCTGTACTGGAGGTAGAAAGAGAGGAGGAAGACCACCGCGGCGGTCGCGCTGTGGTTGATGAGAGCGGCCAGGTTGGAGAAGGCGAGCGCACGGCTCTTCAGGAAGAGATCCAGGTTCACCAGAGGGCTCGTTGTTCGCAGCTGCCAGAGGGCAAACACCACGAGCCCAACGACTCCCGCGAGGAGCAGGAAGAGGCCGCACAACGCAGGTAGGGAAACGAATCCAGTCATCAGCGCGACCAGTCCCATCCCGTAGATGGAGGCGCCGACCCAGTCGAATCGCTCGCCCTCCACCTCAACCGGTTCCTCTCTCCGCCTCCGAGTCGCCAGGACCAAGATCAGAAGAGTTACAGGGAGACTCGCGAAGAAGAGATTGCGCCAGCCCAGGTTCTCTGTGAGGATCCCACCGAGGAGAGGTCCGAGCGCAAGACCCGCGTAGACCGAGGCCACGTTCCAACCCAGAGCCATTCCGCGCTCACTGGGTGTGACCGTAGCGGTGAGAATCGCCGTGGAAGTACCGAAAACCATCGCCCCGCCGATCCCCTGCACCACACGGAACAAGACCAGTGCGAGGAGAGATGGAGCCAGGCCGCACAAGAGCGACCCAGCGGAGTAGACGGCCAGCCCGGCAGCGAAGACCTTCTTGCGGCCGCGAAGATCGGCGAGCCGGCCGATTGGAACAAGCCCGACGGCCGCTGCGAGGAGGAAAGCCGTCGCCACCCAGCCGAGCGCGACGGCACTCGTCTGAAACTGTCCTCCGATCGCCGGAGGAGCTACGTTCACAGACGCGCCCATGAACGGTGTGAGGGACGAGGCAAGACACGTGATCAGAAGGACGTCGCGCTTGCTCGTCCGCGCGTTCATAGTACCGGAAGCGTACCACAAAGGAGAGGTCGTTCTGCGTGGCGGCCACGCTGGCGCCACGTGGATCCTCTGCTTGGCGACAGGCCGGGTGGCGCAGCCTCTGGGGAGGGAACGGGCAGGTGCTCGTTTCACCTACTTGTCGATGAACTCGGCTCCTCGCTTGGCTTGACCGAGCCGAGGCGAGTCTGTCATACTCCCCGTGGGTGAGGAGAGGGGTGGGTGGTGAAGGATGCCCAAGCAGCTTGCGGTCCTAGTGGGTCTGCCTGGATCTGGTAAGACGGGTTTTCGGATGCGGCACCCTCAGTGGGCCACCGTCTCCACGGAGGATATTCGCCGGTCGGTCTTCCACTGTGATTACGATCAGACTTTCGAAGACGCGGTCAAGCGGATCTTCGCGGCGATGCTGGTTGAGGTCGTGGAATCCTCGGTGCCTATCGTGTGCGTGGACAGCACGAACCTGACTCGAGTCGAAAGACAGCCTCTGGTGGAAGTGGCGCGACTCGCAGGCCGGGAGCCGATCGTCCACGTCATGCCCGTCCTCCCGCTCGACGTTCTCTACGCGCGGAAGCAGGAGCAGCTCGAGGAGCTCGCTCGCGAGCACCCAGAGATCAAGGTCAACGGCTTTCCCCGCGATCGGTACGAGGAGATCTATCGCCGCTACGAGGACGTCGGCGCAGACGAGGGCTTCGCGCAGATCGTGCACGAAGTGCTTCGCTTCGTTTCCCTTCGGGAGACGCGGCGCGTGCGACGGCCCCCCGCCGAAAGGGCGAGCGGACTGGAGTCGCTTCCCCTGTTCATCTCATGAGGCTGCGCTTTTGCTCTACCCTTCGAGCAAGGGTGGCAGGGGGTGTCTTTCGATCGCCGCCACCCGCGAAGCATAGGACATGACCCAGAGCCACTGACGTGGCCTTCAACAGTCCGGCCCGTGGCAGAGACTCCGAAGGGTCTCGCTGACTCTATGCCAGGCCGAGCAGGGAGTCGATCCGAGCGCGATCGAACCCTATGACCATCTCCCCGTCGATGTCCGTGACAGGAACACCGTACTGGCCAGTCTTCTCCACCAACTCGCGTGCCCGCGTCATGTCACTAGAGACATCGATCTCCTCGAACGTCACCTCTCGCGTCCGCAGGTAGTCCTTGAGCACCTTGCACCAGGAACACGTCGGGGTCGTGTACACCGTCACCTCGTGGGGCAGCATCGTTCCTCCTACTTCAACATCGTGACCAAGAAACCCAGATCGCTCGATAGGTGATAGCAGTTGCGAGTCCCTCTCTTCTCCTTCACGACCACGCCGGCCCTCTCTAGCTTGGCCAGGTGGTAGGAGACGGCTGGCTGGCTCAACTCGATCTCTCCTTGGATCTCCTGACACTCGAGCGTCCCTTCGACCAGCATCTCGACGATTCTCAGTCTCGCCTCGTTGGCCAGGGAGGCGAAGACCTCGACTCGTCTCTTCCTTTCCGCGTCCTTGAGCATGATTTGCCTGCGCCTTCTCCCCTCGCCTAGAATAATGCCGACAGGCAGTCGTCCTGTCAAGGATTTAAATGATTGAATGGTTGGAGGCGCTATGGGACGGACAATCGTGCGATATGAAGGGGGAATGAAGTTTGTCGGCCAAGGGAAGAGCGGGCATCCCGTGACGATGGACGCGGCCCCGGAGGTCGGAGGGGCCGATAGCGCGGCACGGCCGATCGAGGCTTTGCTCTGCTCTCTCGGCGCATGCACGGGCATGGACGTCATCTCCATCCTGCGCAAGATGCGAACCGAACCGACGGCACTTGAGATCCACGTTGAGGACGAGCGCGAGACCGATGCGCCCAAGGCGATTAGGAAGGTCCATCTCGTCTACCGGGTGAAGGGCAGAGTCCCCGAGGCAAACCTGAGGAAGGCGATCGAGCTCTCTCTCTCCACGTATTGCCCCATTGCCAACAGTCTGTCTGGCGTGGCCAAGATCACCACGGAGTATGTGATTCTGCCTGATCAATGATCGGAGGCCTTCTCGATGACGCGCTCCACATCGACGTTGTAGCGGAAGAAGCTGATCGCGAAGTCGAGGGCCTCGCCACGACGGATCCACGTACGCGTGAGAAGGCCGTCGCACTGTTCGGCCGCCGCCAGGGTGTCCTGGCCGACCACGATGATGGGGATCTTCTTCTCCTGGGCTTCCTTCACCACGGTTCGGTTTGGGCGCAGGTTGCTGGTCAAGACCAGACAGCGGATATCCGGCGCCTCCAGAGCGGCAAGCTGGATCTCCGTCTGATCGCCTCCCGTGATCACACACAGCTCGGGCGTGCGGCGGAAACTCCGCAGTGCCGCTTGAGGGCCGGTGGCGCCGATCAGAAAGTAGCCAACGGCACGGTCGAGTGGTACGTCGGTCACCTGTTTCCCGCCGAGACGATCGGCGATCTCCTCGACGGTCACCGAGCGTAGCCGGTGTTCAAAGGGGATGATCCCCAAGACCTCCGCCCCGCGGTCGGCGAGGAATGGGACAAAGACGTCGTTCACTAAGGTGAATTCCGTGTCGAGCGTCACGTCTCTGAGCACGACTCCCAAGACCCGCGGCCCGCCTTCGAGCAGGCGTAGCGAACACAGAATGCGATCGATGGCCGCTTCGCCGTCGTAGCGCGTCAAGATGAGGACATCCGCGTTGAGGAGTTGGGCCAGTTCGAGATCCCCCAGCCCGGCGCTCACTCCCAGTCCGAGGTGGTGTCGCCCTTCGATCAAGGCGGCTTGCCGGCCCTGCGTGATGCGGCTATACGCATCCACGATTCGTTGGCGGAAACCGCGATCGCCGGACTCGATCGCCTCGCGCAAGAACGGACCCTCCAGGGGCACGGGCGCCATGTCGCGGAGGCTGTCCTCGAGGCCAAGGATAGAGCGAATCGCCTCGACATCCCGGTCGATCGGCTCACCCGTGGCGTAGGACACTTCGTAGCTGATCGGCTTCATGTAGGCGAAGGGAATGCCCTTGTCCTTCAGGGAGAGGCCCAACGCGAGGCCGAGCACGCTCTTCCCGGCGTGGCTCTCCGTAGACACGACAAGTATGGTCTTCACGCCGCCCTCCGAGATCGTTGTGTCTTGTTGTGGCTAGTGCCTTGCAGGTCTTCGGCGTGGGTGCCCATCTCAGGCTCGCCCAACCCTGGCTGTCCATTCCGCTTGAACATCCGTCCTGGTCTCACGAACACACGATATGGTAGTCGCCAAAGCTCCGGAAAGCAATTGCAGGCCCTCTCCTCACAGGATCTTCACCCTAGGGTCACATCCTCTTCAAGGGCAAGGGCTAGAGTCAGATCGTGCGTCACGACGACGTTGGCGCCGTGATGCGGGTGATCGCGCCGGAACGCGGACGGCGAGCGTGCGGCGCGCCGCGGCGAGGGTCAAGGAGGGTGAAAGGAGCAGGCGTAACCTCGGCACCTGCCCTGTGCGTATAATGACAACTGAGATGAAGCGGATTCTGATCGTTGACGATGAGGAGATGATCGTCCGGACCGTCAAGGCCTACCTGGACCGGGAAGGGTTCAAGACGTATACGGCTGTTGACGGAGAGGAGGCTCTCCGCGCGTTCAACGAGAAGGGGCCCGATCTCATCGTGCTCGACTTGATGCTTCCCAAGATGAGCGGGATCGAGGTGACGAAGAAGATCCGGGCCACGTCAGCGGTACCGATCATCATGCTCACGGCCAAGGCGGCGGAAGCCGATCGGGTCGTCGGCCTAGAGCTTGGTGCGGACGACTACGTCGTGAAGCCGTTCAGTCCACGCGAACTGGTGGCTCGAGTCCGTGCCGTGCTGAGGCGCCTCGAGGGAGGGATAGCCGAGTCGGAGCGCCTCGCCTACGATCAGCTTGAGGTGGACCTGAAGACGCGCGAGGTGAAGGTCGCGGGCAAGGCGATCGAGCTCACCCCCACGGAGTTCGACCTGCTGGCTTTCCTGGCCAGACACCCCGGACAGGTCTTCACGCGGCTCCAACTCTTGCGTGAAGTCCAGGGCTACACGTACGACTCATTTGCCCGCACGATCGACACGCACATCAAGAACCTGCGGCGGAAGATCGAGGCGGACCCCAAAGAACCGCTGTACATCCTCACCGTGCACGGAGTCGGATACCGCTTCGCGCGGGAGTCCTGAGGTGCGACGCCGCTTCCCGTTCGCTCTGAAGCTGGGCCTATCTTTCGGCGTGCTCATCTTGCTCTCTGTGGCCCTGATCTACTTTCTCACCGTACGAGGCATCACCTCACAGTTTTCTGCGTTCCGCAGCCAGCGCGATCAGGAGATCGCACGCCAGTACATACAGCCCCTTGCCAGGTATCGCGAGCGGTTCGACACCTGGGTCGGGGTGGACCAGATCTTATGCACCCAGTGGACGATTGTCCTGAACGATCGCCCGTACGTGCGTCGCACGTCTCCGATCGGCGACTTCTGCATCGCAGACGAGACGGGGACGGTCGTCGCCACCACCCTGGAAGACCGACTGGGCCTGCCCCTCACTCCTAAGGAATACGCCGCGGGCATCCCGATCGAGGCGGATGACAAGCGCTGTGGGACCCTCTACCTATGTGGACATAAGGCCGAGCTGGATCCCACCGAGGCGCAGTTCCTCGGTTCGGCCAAGCGCTCGGCCCTCGTCGGAGGGGGAATCGCCTCAGGCTTGGCGCTCATCCTGTCCACCCTGCTCATCTCGCAGGTCCTGTCGCCGTTGCGGCGCCTGTCCGGGGCCACGGAACGGATCGCGCGAGGAGACCTCACAGAGCGAGTTCGCCTTAGAGCCAGAGACGAGTTCGGACAGCTCGGAGAGTCTTTCGATCGCATGGTCGACAACCTGAGCCGTTCCGAGGACGTCCGCAGGACGATGACGGCGGACATCGCGCACGAGCTGCGCACGCCGGTCACCATCATCCAAGGCGACCTGGAGGCCATCCTGGACGGCATCTATCAGCCAACGACGGAGACGATCGCGCCGCTCTACGAGGAGACTCTGCATCTGGGCCGGCTGATCGACGACCTCAGGGATCTGGCGCTCGCTGAGGCAGGAGAACTTCGCTTGACGAGAGAGCCAACCGACTTTGGGGCCTTGGTCAACCAGGTGATGGAGACGGTCCGTCTGTCGGTGGAGCGGGGGCCACGCATCGAGGTTGACGTCGATCTATCTCTCCCGAAGGTGGCTCTCGATTCCAAGAGGATTCGACAGGTCTTGGCAAACCTCGTCTCCAACGCCCTGCGCTACACCCCTGCGGACGGGGAGATACGCGTCGTTCTGTCGCAGAAGGATGGGAACGCGGAGATTCGGGTGACGGACACCGGCCCCGGAATCTCCCATGAGGACCTTCCCCACCTCTTCCAGCGTTTCTACCGAGGCGACGCCGCGCGGAGCCGCACTGTAGGTGGGAGCGGCCTCGGGCTCGCGATCGCCAAGCAATGGGTGGAAGCGCACGGAGGGCGAATCTGGGCAGAGAATCGTCCCGAGGGCGGTGCCCTGTTTGCCTTTCTCTTGCCTATCGCTTGAACCCGTCCTCCTGTCGCAATAACATGAGTCGACATGGACGAACGCTTCTACAACCCTCGCGTCGGTGAGCTCTCTTTCGACGGCGTCGTGGCGGCGATCGTCGAGGGAATGGAGGCCGATCCCAAGGAGCGCTTCGAGATTCTCATTGGGACCGACTCCTCGTCGGGTCCGGATGAGGTCGACTTCGTGAGCGCCATCGTTCTGCACAAGCTCGGCAAGGGCGGCCGGTACTTCTGGACCCGCCGCCGGGAGAAGCACGTGGCCTCATTGCGCCAGAAGATCTGGCGTGAAGCGTGGCTTTCCTTCGAGTTGGCGCAACGGCTGCTCGCCAGCCTCTCGGACTACTCGCTCTTGCGCTTCAATCTGGAGATACACGTCGACATCGGCGAGAGCGGGCGCACCAAGGAAATGATTGACGAAGTCGTCGGAATGATCATCGGAAGCGGTTTCTCAGTCAGGATCAAGCCGCACGCCTACGCCGCCTCGTCGGTCGCAGACAAGTACACCTAGTCCAGATGAACGCGGCGGTACGCTTCGTTTCGCGTGAGGCCCAACGTCTTCATGAGGATCCTGACGCACCCGGTCTTGGAGACCCCTTCTTCTCTGAGAAGAGAGAGGGCCTCCTCGGCACGCACTAAGTCCGCACCGCAAGCGGGCTCTCCCGAGCCCTCGATGAGGAGAACGATCTCTCCCTTCACCTCGGTTCGCGCCGCGAATACGTCCAGGATCTGTCTTGCGGTCCCGCGGAGGAACTCCTCGTGCAGCTTGGTCAGCTCGCGGGCGACGACGAGCTTCCGATTGGGGAGGGTGGCCGCAATGGTCTCGAGGGTGGCGAGCAGGCGATGGGGGGACTCGTACAGGATGATCGTCCTGATTTCGCTAACGAGGGCCCCGATGTGGGCCGCGCGCTCCTTCTCCCGGCGTGGAACTGCCCCCGCAAAGACGAATCGATCGGTCGGCAGGCCAGATGCCACGAGCGCGGCCATCGCCGCTGTCGCGCCTGGGACCGGAGTGACGGCGATTCCTGAGTCAATCGCGGCACGCACAAGCGGGTAGCCGGGATCATTGAGGAGTGGCGTGCCAGCGTCACTGACCAAGGCCAGGCTCTTCCCCTCCACCAGAAGCTCGAGGCAGCGCCCAACGCGCTCCTTCTCGACTCCTTGATAGAGACTCAGCGCGAACGGCGTCTTGATTTGATACCGAGAGACGATCGCGCCGGTGTGGCGTGAATCCTCAGCGATGATAAGGTCGACCTTCCGCAGGGTCCTGATCGCTCGCAAGGTGATGTCTTCGAGGTTTCCGATGGGAAGGGACACAACGTACAACGTTCCGGGCATGAGTCCTCCGCGACGGAGAAGGTCGCTCAGGCAACGGCGTCGTTTCGGCCCTTCCACCAGTCGGCCTGTGCCTTCTTCTCGCCTTGACTGTAGCCCACCGTCCGCGGTGGGTCAACGCCCTCGGGCGTCTTGAGAGAGAACCAACAGCCGAATAAAGTCGGGGAGGCGATAGCGTAGAGCGAAGGGGGGCGGCATGGATGAGGAGAGGATACTGCGGCTGAGAAGCCTCGTTGGGAAGCTGGGTGATCACCTTTGACGAAGAGAAGGTGAGGGTCCGGATCCAGACCCTGGAGACCGAGATGCTGGCGCCCGGTTTCTGGGAGGCGCGAGAGCGTGCCAGGGAGGTCTCGCAAAAGTTGGAGCGGGACCGGTCTGTTCTCTCGCACTACGTTGCCCTGAAAGAGGAGTTGGAAGAAATCGACATCCTCCTTCCGATGGCCACGGAGATGCAGGACCAAAGAGAGCTCGGAGCGCTCGCAGAGAGGGTAGTCTCGCTCGAGCACAAGGCGGAAGCCCTGCGAACGAACCTTTACTTCTCCGCTCCCTACGACCTGGGCGACGCCTACCTCTCGATCAACGCCGGAGCCGGGGGAACCGACTCTCAAGACTGGGCATCAATGCTTCTGCGCATGTACGGGCGTTTCTGTGAGCGGGCGGGATTCAAGGCGACCCTCCTTGAGGCGAGTCCCGGCGAGACGGCGGGAATCCGAAGCGCCACGTTGGAGATCAAGGGGCGCTGTGTCTACGGGTACTTGAGAGGCGAGAGAGGGGTTCATCGTCTCGTACGGATGTCCCCGTTCGACGCCGCGCACCGTCGTCACACGTCGTTCTGCGCGGTGAGCGTCGTACCCGTGACCGAGGAACTGGCGTTGGAAATCGACCCACGTGACCTGCGGATCGACACCTACCGCTCCACGGGGCCCGGCGGGCAGGGAGTGAACACGACCGACTCCGCCGTGCGCATCACTCACCTGCCTACTGGTCTTGTCGTGTCCTGTCAGAACGAACGGAGTCAGCGCCAGAACAAGGACACGGCGATGAAGGTCCTGCGCTCCCGCCTGGGGGAGCTCCTGCGACGACAGCAAGCAAAGAAACTAGAGGAGCTGCAGGGAGAGCTAAAGGAGATAGAGTGGGGTAGTCAGATACGTTCCTACGTGTTGCAGCCCTATCAGATGGTGAAGGATCACCGGACGGACGCGGAGACCGGGAATGTAGAAGCGGTCTTGGACGGAGAGCTCATGACGTTCCTCGAGGCCTATCTGGAGCATAGTCAAAGCGAGGCGCGGCACGAGGAACGTAGACACTGATTTAGATCAGTCTCCGCCCGGGCGCGCTCACCCGGCAGCCAGATAGAAGACTTCTGTGTAGAAAATGGTTGAGTTGTCGAGCTCACCGTAGATTGCTACAATCCGCGTGGAACCGCCGTGGAAGGAGGCCCTTTGCCAAAGCAATTGCTGGACAAGCTGTCGATCTACGTGCCGAAGAATCGCATCGGAGAGAGACCGGTCGAGCGCCTGATCAAGCTCTCGCAGAAGAAGGATCGCTCGGTGAACTACCTCGTGGTCGAGGCCATCCTCCAGTATCTGAAGCGCGAGGAGAAGAAGAGTTAGTCTGAGTCTGCCTCTGACGCAGAGGCGGGCTGCTGTCCGTGCAGGCTGTCGAGATACCCCTGCAGGATGAGGACGGCGGCGAGGCTATCGCGCACGCCCCGCCGACGGCTACGGGACAGGTCGGCCTCGACGAGGACTCTCTCGGCCTCGGAGCTGGTGAGCCTTTCGTCGAAAGGGATGACTGGGAGGGTGAGCTTCTCCTGCAACGCGCGGGCGAAGTGAAGCGTTTCGCGGGCCATCTCTCCGAGCGATCCATTCATGTTCTGCGGCAGGCCGATGACCGCTCGGGCGACATGGTGCTCTCCTGCGAGAGCCGCAAGGAAGGCCATGTCCTTGCCAAGTCCGCTGCGAAGGCGGGCAGGAAGAGGGCTCGCCAGGATTCCACCCTCGTCTGAGAGCGCAAGGCCCAGCCGACGGCGGCCGTAGTCGATTCCCAGGATTCTCATAGCCTCTAGGAGCCGATGACCTCCAGAGCACGACGCACGAGCTCCTCCACGGGAAGGTCCTCTCCGCGCAGGCGCTCCAGTGCCTCTCGGGCCTCGCGAGCCGAGAAGCCGAGCGACTTTGACGTCAAGGCTCGCAGGGCCGTTTCTTCCCTCTCCGAGAGCGAGCGGCTGATGCCACCCGGTAGGGCCTTTCCAGCGAGTCGGTCGCGCAGCTCGATTACGATCCGCTGGGCGGTCTTTCGTCCGACCCCCTTCACCGTCACCAGGCGCTCCACATCTCCGGCCGAAACGGCCTCCACCAGTTCCTGTGGCGTGAGGGTGGACAAGAGTTGGAGGCCCAACTTCGGGCCGACCTGCCCCACCGTGAGCAGACTGCGGAAGATCTCCCGCTCTTCGAAGCTCGAGAACCCGAAGAGGTGCATGGCGTCGTCGCGGATGAGCAGGTGCGTGTAGGAGACGATCTCCTCTCCGGGGCGGTATCCCGCCACGATGCGAGTAGGACAGAAGACGCGATAGGCGACTCCTCCGGTGTCGATGACGAGATGATCTACGGCTAGACGGGTCACTCGGCCACTGATCGAGTCAATCAACTCTCCTCCTCACACTGGGCCCGCGCCCCGGTCACCTCAGCCAGTTCCTGCGAGAAGCCAGGCACTCGACTCGCCGGCAGAAGAACGAGCATCCGTCCCTCTGCATCGTAGGCGATTCTCTCCACCCGCGCCGCGTGACGGTGGACGAGGGCCATGACCCCTGAGCTAAGCTCTACGGGGAATCGAAGCGCCACTTTCACGTCGCAGCGGTGCTCCACACGGGTCGCCAGGGCAATGGCCTCTTTGACCGCGTCGCCGTAGGCGCGCGCGAGCCCACCTCGTCCCAGCTTTGTCCCGCCAAAGTAGCGGACGACCACGGCGATCACATCAAAGAGCGCCGCCGCCTCGAGTTCTCTCAAGATAGGGGCTCCGGCCGTGCCTCTAGGTTCTCCCGCGTCGTCGGTTCTCACCCACGTATCGGACCTTCGAAACAGGCGACACGCGGATGCGCGATGGGACGCGTCGTGATACTCCCGCCGGATTCGTTCAAGGATCACTGCGATCTCCTCCTCGTGGCTCAGAGGGAAGAGAAGAGCGAGGAATCGTGACCGCTCGCGCGTGATACGGGCGACGACTGGGCTGGCGATCGAGGAGTAGGAGTCGCTCATGCGCTCCCGTCCAGCTCGGTCTCCGGCTCGACCGGCAAGGTCGTGATCAAGTCGAAGGCGTTCTGCACGGCGCTGGAATCCCCCTGGATCAACAGGGAGACGCTCCCTCTTCCCGCGCCGATTCCCCCGGCGGCGATCTGAGTGGCCTCGACGCCAAACAACGTGTTCAGGGCGTCGATCTCCGTCACCACCTGTCCGACGAGGGGTTGCATACCACAGCGTAGGCCCATGGCGAGATCCACCCGCTGGCTGCCAAGCTCCTGCGCGATCTCGACCACAGACCCGTGGATGGCTTTCTCCAGGCCAATCGGGATGACGACGTCCACCCCGCGAGCGAGAGCCAAGGACAAGTAACGGCCGACCGTGCCGCCGCTGGAGCTGGCAAGGAGGACCCCCACCATGCCCCAGGGGTCCAAGGCATTCCCTCCCTTGATCACGACGTCACCTGCGCCAAGGGAGTCAACGAGTTCCTTCGGAGAGATTTCGACAGGAACGCCCTTTTGAAGCACAACCTCGCGCGCTTGGGACACGCGTGCGTTCACGTTCCAGCGGTCGTCGACGAACCCGGCCGCGAACGTCGTGCGATCGATCGATCGGCCCAGAAGCTCCTCGGCAACGTGGGCGGTCGTCGTCCCGAGGGTGACCACGATCGTCCCGGACTCAAGAGCGCGCCTCACGACAGGCAGAGCAGCCACTCCCTTGGCGATCAGGCGCTTCGACGCGTTGGGATTGAGGACAACACACGCTTTCATCTTCCTCCCTGTTTGCAAAGAGACTCGTCCCTATGCTATAAACTCCCGCGCCACAATTCAAAACAGAGCCAAAGGGGATGGAGAGCGATGCGCTACAGTCCACAGGACTACCAACGAGAACTGAGGGAGTTCGTCTGGGACATCCCAGCCGATTACAACATCGTCGATGTCGTGGAGGGACACGCCAGGAAGGACCGCAACAAGGTCGCGATCTTCTGGGAGGATCAGGAAAAGCGGACCCGGCAGGTCACGTTTGGCGAGCTGGTTGAGGGGGCCCACCGCTTCGGCGGGGCGTTGCAGAAGCTGGGCGTGAACAAGGGCGACCCGATCCTGCACGTTCTGCCTCGCGTCCCAGAAGCGTACATGGCGCAATTGGGGACGTTCTGCGCCGGCGGAGTCGCCGTCCCTTGCTCGGAGATGCTGAAGCCCAAGGAGATCGCCTACCGCGCCGAGGCCAGTGGAGCCAAGGTCATCGTGGCGGACGCGTCGACGGCTCAGGCCGTCGAAGAGGCGCGAAAAGGAACCCCACTCTCCACGCTCATCCTCATCGGGGGCAAGCGCCCTGGCTGGCGGAGCTTCGAAGAGCTCATGAAGGAGAGCTCGGCCCAGGCTGCCAAGGTGAAGATCGGCGCAGAGGATCCGATGACGATCAACTTCACCTCGGGCACGACCGGCAACCCCAAACCCGTGGTGCACAAGCACCACTGGATGTACTGCCACCATCGAGTCACGGCGCGTTACTGGTGGGACGCTGCGGCCGACGACATCCTCTGGGCGACCACGGCCCCGGGTTGGGCCAAGTGGTACTGGAGTCCGTTCGGGGTGGGTCTGACCACGGGAGCAAGCCAGCTCTTGTACAACGGCCGGTTCGAGGCCGAGCGCTACCTTGAGCTTCTGGAGAAGCACCAGATCACCAAGGTCTGCGCGACCCCGACTGAGTATCGCCTCTTCGCTCAGGTCCCCGATATGGCGCGCTACAAGCTCGTTCTGAAGGACGCCCTCTCCGCGGGGGAGCCGCTGAACGTCGAGCCGATCGAGGCGTTCAAGCGGTCCTTCGGCGTGACGATCCGCGACGGATACGGCCAGACGGAGAGCGTCTGCCTCGTGTGCAACTATCCGGGGATCACGGTGAAGCCAGGCGCGATGGGGAAGCCCACTCCCGGCCCCGGCGCGACTCTGATCGACGAGAAAGGGAATCCGGTGAAGAAAGGGGAAGTGGGAGAGATCGCTGTACGTCCGGGGAACCCGGCGATCTTCGACGGCTATTGGAAGACGCCCGAGCTGGACCGCGAGGCGTTCTCGGAAGGCTGGTACCGGACGGGAGATCTTGCGCGGATGGACGACGAGGGGTATCTGTTCTTCGAGGGGCGGGCCGACGACGTGATCCTCACCTCCGGGTACCGGATCGGGCCGTTCGAAGTGGAGGACGCCCTGGTCAGCCACCCGGCGGTCGTCGAGGCAGCTGCGGTGGCCTCGCCGCACCGCGAGCGGGGCGAGATCGTCAAGGCGTTCATCGTCCTGGCCAAGGGCTACGTCCCTTCCGAGGTCTTGGTGAAGGAGCTTCAGGATCACGTGAAGCGCGTGACCGCTCCGTACAAGTACCCGCGGGCGATCGAATTCGTGACCGAGCTACCGAAGACGACGAGCGGGAAGATCAGGCGGGCCGAGCTGAAGCGTCGCGAGTGGGAGGGATGGGACAGGAGATGAACGCACGCTCCCTGCGCGGGTTCCTGGTCGCATTCGTGATTCTCTCTATGCCAACGAGCGCTTGGGCGACGGGACTCAGTGTCGGGAGCACGTTCTACACGATCGACATCTCCAGCGCACTGGCCAAGGTTCCGAGCGCCGCGACGGCCGCCCTACAGGCACTTCAGGTTCCCCAGGCGGACACAGCCCAGATTGTGGCACAGATCAGTGCAGGGATCGCGGACTTCCCAAAGATCTTGCCGATTCCTCTCTTCGGCGGGGCGTTTGAGATCCCGCTTCCGTTTGGGGTGATCGACACCTTCAGACTCTCCGGAGGAATCCTCGATGACGGGATGGTGCGCGGCATAGCCAGCCTCTTTGGCACGACGATCCCCCGCCCTCTGATCGACGAGGAGATCAACGAGGAGGGATTCCAAGGGACGTTCACTGGGGATCTCTCCTTGTCTACCTTCTCCGTCTCCGCAGAGGCGATGAAGCGGTTTGACCTCGTCCTGCTTGGCGCGAATCTTGTGTTGGGGCTTGAGTTTGTCCAGGGCAGCGTCACCCCCCACGTCAGTGCCCAGGTCCCGGCCGAGTACGATGCGAGGGTCGCCGCGGGTCTGGCGGCCCTCCACACCGGCGGCCTCTCCTGGTCGGCGCTCGCGATGCACGCTGCCATGGGAATTGAGATCGGCCCACCTTTCCTGCGGCTCGTGGGTGAGGTACGGATCGTCCTCCCGCTCTCGAGCGCCAGCGGGTGGTGGGGGATCAAGGTAGCAGACTGGGGTTGGAGGATAGGATTTGTGATGCGATTATGATAGACGATCGGAAGCTCCTGGATCTGGCGATCGAGGCACGCAAGCGAGCCTACTGTCCGTACTCGCATTTCCCAGTCGGAGCCGCCCTCCTGTGTGAGGACGGGACGGTCGTCACGGGCGTCAACGTGGAGAATGCGGTCAACGGCCTCTCTTTGTGTGCAGAGCGGGTTGCCGTGTTCAAGGCGATCTCCGAAGGAAAGCGCAGCTTCGTAAAGATCGCAGTCGTCTGTGGTGGGGACCACTGCCGACCCTGCGGCGCCTGCCGACAGGTCCTCTACGAGCACGCTCCCGAACTCGAGATTCTCATGGGAAACCCCAACGGCGAGTTCCAGAGGACGACGATCCGCGACCTCCTTCCCGATCCGTTCTCGCTCTAGAGGGTGGCAGGGGCGCCGACGCGTTCGACGATCAAAGGGGGCGGGGTGACCCGCTCCTCTCCGAGCGTGAAGGCTTGCGTGACGAGGGACCTTGCCTGGTCGAGGTTCGTCTCGTCGTTCACATGGAGGATGGCGAGCGGGTCTCCTTTCTCGACTCGTTCTCCCACCTTGCGTAACACCTCCAGGCCGACGGCCTGATCGACCCGATCTTCCTTGACGAAGCGGCCGGCACCCAGCAGGTTCGCCGCACGCCCCACGGAGAGGGCGTCGACCCGCGCCACGGTTCCGGAGCAGGGAGACTCCAGGGTGATCTGCTTTCTGGCTGTGGCCAAGAGCGACAGGTCGTCGGCGACGGCCGGGTTGCCGCCTTGGTTCTCTACCATCTCCTGGAACTTGCAGAGGGCGCGACCATCGTGTAGCAGATGCCGGAGCGCGGAGACGGCGCCTGAGTGGTCGGACCCCTTCTCCGCGAAGAGGATGAGCTCGGCGCCCAGCTCGCAACAGAGTGTCTCAAGGTCCCTCGGCCCTTCGCCCTTCAGGGTCTCGATCGCCTCTCTCACCTCGAGGGCGTTCCCCACTCGGTGTCCCAGCGGCTGGGACATATCCGTGATGAGAGCGGACATCCTCCGACCGAGCCGCACCCCGATGGAGACCAACGAACGGGCGAGCCGGCGAGAGTCCTCCAACTTGGGGAGGAAGGCGCCGGATCCGGTCTTGACGTCGATCACGATCCCCTTTGCCCCCCCGGCGATCTTCTTTGACATGATCGAGGCGACGATCAAAGGGAGGGAATCGACCGTCGAGGTGACGTCGCGCAGTTCGTACAGAAGCCGGTCTGCGGGGACCATGTCTGCCGTGTGATCGGCCAGGGCCAGGCCCGAGCGACGGACCAGGCGGAGGAACTCCTCACGGGACAGGTTCGTGCGAAAGCCGGGGATCGACTCAAGCTTGTCGATCGTTCCGCCGGTGTGTCCGAGGGCGCGGCCCGAGAGCTTGGCGACCACAAGTCCGGCCGCGGCCAGAAGAGGAATCAGGACGAGCGTCGTCTTGTCTCCCACCCCTCCCGTCGAGTGTTTGTCGACCGGAAAGCCGGAGAGACCCGAGAGGTCGAGCAGGGTGCCGGAGTGGGCCATGACGTCCGTCAGTGTGGCGGTCTCCTCGTCGTCCATCCCACGGAAGAAGATGGCCATCAGGAAAGCGGAGACCTGGTAATCAGGGATCTCGCCCCGAACGAAGCCGCCGATCAGGTACTCGATCTCCTCGCGCGTGAGGGCACCGCCGTCGCGCTTCTTCCGAATCAGATCAACCGTCTTCATCCAAGCGATTCTAGAAGGCCGTTCGTTCTTCGTCCACTCCTCTGCCGCGACGGGGCCGGGTGAGCGGCTCCCGCGCTCGGGTAGGCGTGGCGTATACTTATGCCAGGTGAGGTGAGATCATGCCCGACTTTCCACGGTTTCTCTTCCGGGTCAAAGACCGCCAGATCGAGGAGGAGGCCCGGCAGATGGTGTCGAGCCTGGGAATCGACGACGTTGAGATCCGCCGTGATGACACGATCAAGGACGCCTGGCTCGAGGACAACGAGGCCCTGAAGACAACCTACGGCCTGGAGGACATCCAGGAGTACCTCGAGCGCCTCGTTCTCAGACGATGACCCGGGGATCGTACGCCGACGGATCTCCGAGGCTCAAGAAGAGAAGGGGACTACTCGAGTCGGGCGCGCAGCCGTGACGACGCGTAGTCCATGACCCATACCGTGAGCATGATCAAGAGCATCATCATGCCGGCCTTGCTCCAACTCCAAAGCGACGTGTATTGGTAGAGCCGCTCGCCGATTCCTCCGCCCCCCACGATGCCTATGATCGTGGCCATGCGGACGTTGATGTCCCAACGGTAGAGGGTGAACGAGAGGAAGGGGTTGACGATCTGGGGTACGATGCCGTAGAGGATCACCTGAAGCCGCGGCGCGCCGGTGGCGCGGATTGCCTCCACAGGACCAGGATCGATCGATTCCAGCCGCTCGGAGTAGAGCTTCACGAGGTCGGCAACGGAGTGGACGAACAGGGCGAGCACTCCGGGGAATGCCCCAACCTTGATCCAGACGATGAAGATGATCGCCCAGATGATCGGCTCGATCGATCGGATGATGCTCATGGTCCCCCGAATGAGGAAGTAGAACACCCTGCCGATCCATCCGCCGGTCAGGTTGCGTGCGGCGGCGAAGCTGAGCGGCGCGGCCACGACGACTCCGAAGAACGTGGCCATGAACGCCATGAAGATCGTGACCAAGAGAAGACGGATGCCGTCTCCAAGAATGGACCAATCTGGCCTGAGGAAGGCAGACCAGATCCGAGCCGTCTTGCCAGCTCCCAAGAAGAACGCACGGGCGTTCACCCCAGTCACGAGCATGGCTGTCCCGATCGTGGCAAGAATGAGCAGCGCCACGGCGACGAACCAACTCTGAGCGTACAGCGCGTGACGCACCCGGGGGGCATCCTCCGCGCGCACGACCCGGAGACCGCTTGCGCGATCGTGCCAAGCAAGGCCGTCGCTCGCAGCCACAAGACCGATGAGAGGGAGTCCGGAGACGTGCCAGGTGGCGAAGCGAACCAGCCGCTTCACCGGAGTGGGCGAACCTCCATCCTCGGCGACGAGGCGAACCCTCAAGAGCTTCATTCCGATGGAGACGCCCAGGTTTTCCCACAGGGCGGACGCCTCGACCGCGACGATGATCGCCCACCAGGGTAGTCCCACGAACCCCCCTCCATGGTGGAAGAGCATCGTCAGACAGTAGGACGCCGTAAACCAGACGTAGAGTATTCCCACGACGTCCGTGAGGAACACAGCCACTCGCTTGCGTGTCTCGAGAAGAGCGCTCATGAACCGCGGTCGCTTCTTCATGAACCCTGCGTAGTAGCGGTCCTCCATGCTAGGTGATCCTCTCCCTCACGCGCGCGCTGATGTAGTCGAGCAGCCAGACGACAACCACGATGCAGACGACCACCGCGCCGACTTGGTTCCATGAGTTCTTGATCAGCCCGACTGCGTTCTTGTAGTAGAAGAGGATTTGGCCTATCCCGCCCCCGCCGACCAGAGCGATGATCGTGGACATGCGGACGTTGATGTCCCAGCGATAGAGAGAAAAGGCCAAGTAGGATGGGACGACCTGAGGGACGACCCCGTACAGGACGACCTGCCATCGTCGTGCGCCGGTCACGGCAATCGCCTCCAGGGGGCCTGGGTCGATCGATTCCACCTGCTCCGAGTAGAGCTTCCCCAACGCGGCGATGGTGTGGATCGTCAGCGCAAGGACGCCGGCGAACGGGCCGAAGCCGACCCAGACGGCAAAAACGACGCCCCACAAGATGGATTCGATCGAGCGGAAGACGTTGAAGAAACCCCGCGTGACCGCGTACACCACCCAACCCAGCGCGTTGAACCCCATGATGTTGCGAGCCCCGAGAAAGCTCAACGGAAGTGCGATAAGGCCTCCGAAGAGCGTGGCCAACAGAGCCATGTAGATGGACTGGATCATCCCTCCTAGGATGGTGGCGCCCCAGAAGGAGTCCCCGAGGCCCGGATCGATGGTCGCGAAGTGCTCGAAACTCGGCCTGACGAGATCCTTCCACAGATACACGGACCGGGAGGCTCGGCCGAAAAGCATTCCCAGATCGATCTTCGTCGTGAGCCAGCCCACCCAGAACGTGATCGCGATCAGGCCGATTCCGCAGAGGCCACGGAAGGAGAGGTACCAGCGGCGGGGCTTCCTCGCGGGAACGTCCTCCTTGACCGCATCGAACACGAACATGCGGGTGCCGCTCATCCGGTCGTGCAGGAGGCTCTTCCCTTGGACCTGGCGGACCGATTGGATGGGGAGGGAGAGCGCAGAGACGTGCCACCAGAAAAACCGACTGAGCCTCGCGCGGGGCCTGGGGTAGTCCCGGTCCGTCGTCAGGAGCTTCAGCCCGAAGAGGCTCAGCCCCAGGCTTTGGCCGGCTGCCTGTCCTAGGACCGCAAGCTCCAACGTGCCAAGCACCACGGGAAGCCAGCCCCAGGACGGAACCGTGAGGGTTCCGTAGTAGTTGACGTGAACTTTATACCAGTAGTGGTTCAAGAGGTAGATCACGCCGTAGGCGACGTACCCCCACGACGCCCAATCCAGAAGAAGCGCGAGCGCGTGCGGTCTGAGACCCTCAAGCGCACGCCATGTGCGATGGGGTCTAGCGGATCTCGACCTCTTCCGCGTCTTCTCCATAGATCTCCTTGAACCGGATCTCGTCGATCTCCGAGGGGAGTCCCTCGAAGACGATCTTCCCGTCCTTCAGGGCGAGGATTCGGCTCCCGTACCGCCTGGCTAGACTCAGGAAGTGCAGGCTGCACAAGACGGTGACCCCCTCCTGGTGATTGATCTCCTCGAGGTAGCGGAAGATGGAGTTGGCGGTCGCGGGATCCAAGCTTGCGACGGGCTCGTCAGCCATGAGAAGCTGCGGCCCTTGCATCAGGGCCCGCGCGATCCCGACTCGCTGCTGTTGCCCCCCGGACAGTTCGTCGGCGCGCTTGTAGGCCTGTTCGGGAATCCCGACCCGCTCCAGATTCGCCAGGGCGGCCTGGATGTCGTTGCGTGGGAAGCGGCGCACGGCGGTGAGCCACGGGGAGATGTACCCCAGCCGGCCGGACAGGACGTTCATGAGGACGGAGGACCGCTTGACCAGGTTGAACTGCTGGAAGATCATCGGCATCCGCTTGCGCACCTCGCGAAGCTCCCTGGCGGAAGCCGCGGTGACGTCGATTCCGTCGAAGATGACCCGCCCGGCGGTCGGCTCAATCAGGCGGTTGATGCAGCGCAAGAGGGTCGACTTCCCCGACCCGGACAGGCCGATGATCACGAGGAACTCTCCACGCTGGACCGAGAAGCTCACATCGTCGAGCGCCAGGACCTCTCCGCGCGCGTAGACCTTCGTCAGGTGCTCGACGACCAGGTGGTCATTCATCCGTCCGTCTCCACGAGAAGCGGGAGGGAGACCCCTCCCTCCCGCTCGTCATCGATCTTGGGTCTGTGCGCACGCCCTACCGCGCGGGGATCGGGATATTCATGACCACGCGGAGGGGATCGTAGAACGAGTCGGTGACGTCCGCGACGGCGCTCCACGCGTAGAACTTCTTGTCGCTCCACAGGGCTTTGCCTTCGGGCGTCCCGATGTGGGTCTTGATGGCCGCGACGATCTTGTCGGCGACTTCCTTCGGGAAGCTCGGGCCAAAGCAGACGCCGTCGTTCGGGATACTCTCTCCGATGAGCTGCACAACCTTGAAGTCCGCCAGCAGCTTCTCAACATCGAACGTCTTCGTGATGCTGCTTCGTACGTCGTTCAACGTTCCGCGCTTGTCGAGAGGATACGGGGCGTCGTTGTAGTCGTCGTAGATCCATCGCTCCGGATCGTCGCCGTACTGCCACGTCGCGGTTATGCCGGCCGGAGCAAGCGGAGCCGTGTAGTAGCAGGTTGCAAAGTCCGCTTGTCCGTTGACCACCGCGGTGATGGCGTTCGCATGGCTGCCGGTCATGATCGTCTGGCTGGGCTTGATGCCCCACCCGTCGAAGACCTTCTTAGGGATGATGTAGCCCGATCCCGACAGCTGATCGGTGGCCGCCCAGATCTTCCCATTGCAGTCGGTGAGCGACATGATTCCGCTATCGCGCCGCGCGTAGATCGCCGCGTAGTAGTACTGGAGCCCATATCGCACGGAGGAGAGCCGGACGGAGACGTTTCCGTTCGTCCGCTCGTAGATGGCGAGGTACTGGGCGCTTGTCGGCATGCCGAAGAGGTTCCCTTCGGACGTGGCGAAGGTCTCGACCATCGCGGCGTAATCCGGCTGCAGGACCGCGTCGATGTACAGCCCGGTTATGCCATACAGAGCCTGCGCGATCTGGTCGCCGATCTGCTTGATCGCTTCTCCCTGGGTGGAGGGAACCAAGAGCATCTGGATAGGGTTGTCCTGCGCCCCCAGTGGGCCCTTTGCAGCTCCGAGCACGCCCAGAGCCAACACTCCGATGAAAGCCAACACCATGATTCTCCGCATCGCGCACCTCCCGTTCGTCAGACTGCCGCCCTAGCTCGCCCTCTCTGCCTGGCAGCCGGCAGTGGCGCCTCTGTTTCGATTCTGTGAACATGCTAGACCATTGTGAGTCGCTCGTCAATTGCCGCTTACTCGCGTTTGTAGGGCTCTCCCAGGGCCTTCGGGAACCGGACCCGGCCGACCACTCCGGCCACGACCAAGAGCGTGACCACGTAGGGGATCATGGCGATGAACTGCCAGGGAATGGCCTTCGATCCAGGGAGATTACGGATCCATGTCGCCAGGCTCTCGAAGAAGCCGAAGATGAACCCCCCCAGGAGTCCCAAGAGAGGATTCAGTCCGCTGAATACCACCGTCGCGAGGGCGATGAACCCTCTGCCGGCCGAGATTTCCTTCGTGACCGATCCGATCCACGACACGCTGATGTAGGCCCCTGCCAGCCCAGCGAGGACTCCGCCGAAGGTCGTGGCGAGGAGTCGGACGAGGTTCACATTGATCCCTGCCACGTCCGCTGCCTCCGGCGTCTCCCCGGCCGCCTTCAGAATCAGGCCAGCCCTCGTCCGTTTCAGGAACCAGTGGGCGAGGAACGGCACGACGAGCGCGACGAAGATGATCGGGCTGAGGCTCCCCACTGGGGTCTGGATCGGCACGAGCCTCCCCGAGGCGGGGACCGCCTGGAATCCCGGCGACCCCAACATGATCAGGCCGAAGGCGACGAACCCGAGCGCGAACAGGTTGATCCCGATCCCGGTGATCATCTGGTTCCCTTTCCAGTAGGTGTTGATGATCGAGAAGATGAGGCCGATGAGGCCGCCAATCCCCATGCCGATGAGGAGCCCCGCGGCGGGTCCACCCATCTTCGCCCCCACGACGCCCATGAACGCGCACGTGAGTAGGATTCCCTCAAGGCCGATGTTGAACAGGCCTGCGGTCTCTCCGATGATTTCGCCCACGGCTGTCAGCACCAACGGAACCATCGCGTGGAGAGAGATGAAGAAGATGCCCCAGAAGTACTTCATTGCGCGGATCGCCCTCCCAGAACGCGCCTGAATTGGCTGCGGATGAACCGGAAAAGGCGTACTAGCTCGGGGACCGCCATGGCGAGGACGATGATCCCCTCAACCACCCGCACCATTTCGAGCGGGACTCCCGCGGTGAGCTGCATGATCCGCCCCCCGGCGGTCAGCCCACCGAAGAAAACGGCCGCGATGATGATCCCAATCGGATGATTCCTCCCGACCATGGCAACGGCCATCCCGTCGAACCCGATACCGGCGATGTTGCCAAGACCACTAAAGACAGCGTAGGTTGGGGGTTCGCCCATCACGACGCACGCGCCGGCAAGGCCCGCGCCCATCCCCCCCAGGATGAACGAGAGGAGCATCGTCCGGCGACTGTTGATGCCCCCGTACCGGGCCGCCGTTGGGTTCAGGCCGGCCGCGCGTACCTCGTAGCCTGTCACCGTGTGCCACAGGATGAAGTACATGACGACGGCGAAGGCGACCGCAGCGAAAAGGCCGTATGAGAGGTCCGTGCCGCGGACAAGGAGAGGGAAGCGCGCGCTCAGCGGCACGCTGATCGTCTTCTCTCCGCGAATTGGGTCCGTGAGGATGTTCGCCACGAGGTAGAAGGCCAAGAAGTGCGAGATCCAGTTGAACATGATGGTCGAGATAACCTCGGAGACGCCTCGCGCAGTCTTGAGAATCGCTGGAACGATGCTCCACGCTGCGCCGGCCACCATGGCGAAGATGAGCGCCACGATGACGTGCAGGGGGGCTGGGAGGGTGAAGTAGCCCACCGTCACCGCGGCGAGGGCCCCCACGATGAGTTGTCCCTCTGCGCCGATGTTGAACATCCCGGCGCGAACGCAGATAGAGAACGTGAGCGCCGTGAGGATGAGGGGAATCCCTCGCGCGAGCGAGCTTGCAAATCCGTAGAGACTGCCGTACGCACCCTGGAAAAGAGCGGCGTAGGCCTTAATAGGGCTGTATCCCCAGATCTTCATCAGGAGAGCTCCCACGAGAAGACCCACGGCGCCAGCGAGGAACGACTCCAGGGCCGGATTAAGACCGGTGAGGGTCCGTCGCCCGAGGGATCTCCACCGGGAACCGGCTGCTCGAGCGTCTGCGCTCATGCTGCCTCCCTTGCTACCACTCCGCCCATCAAGAGGCCGATCTTCTCCCGGCCGAGTTCTCCCGGCCTGGCAACCACCATGAACCGACCCTCATACATGATGGCCATCCGATCGCAGAGAGCGAGAACCTCGTCGAGATCCGCCGACACGAGGAGGATCGCGCGGCCGTTGTCGCGCATCTCGAGAAGGAGGTTCCGGATGTACTGCGCTGCGCCGATGTCGAGGCCTCGCGTTGGCTGCGAGGCGATGACAATTGCAGGATCCTTCGCCAGCTCGCGACCGACAATCAGCTTCTGCTGATTCCCTCCGGAGAGGCTCTTCGCCGGGGCGCTGGGCCCAGTCGCCTGGATCCCGAAGCGATCCATCAACTCGCGGACATGCTGATTGATCTTCCGCCAGCGCAGGAACGATAGAGGCCCGCGGAACTCCTTCCACCTCTGTACCCCAAGAATCGCATTCTCGGCCAACGTAAACGGGAGGACCAGCCCAAGCTTCCAGCGGTCCTCCGGGACGTGCGCGACTCCCAGCCGGTAGATCTCCCGCGGGTCCTTACCCAGGACGCTCGTTCCGTTGATGGTGGCCACTCCCTGCGCTGGCTTCCGGAGCCCCGTGAGGGCCTCGACGAGCTCGCTCTGGCCGTTTCCCTCGACGCCGGCGATACCGAAGATCTCGCCTCCGTAGACGTCAAAAGAGAGATCCTTCACGGCGATCTCCTTCGTGTCCGCCTTGACGGCGAGGCCTGCGACATGGAGGACGCTCGCTCCAGCGCGCTGCGCAATCTGGCGAACAGCTCCCTCGTCGCGGGCGAGCTCATCCTCCGCGAGTTCAACGGCCTTCTTTCCAATGAGTTCGACCGTTTCACCGACCATCAACCGGGCGAGGCGCTCCGAGGTCGCATCCGCCGTCCTGACGTCGCCGACCATCTCCCCGTGTCGCAGGACGACGATCCGATCAGTAACCGAACCGACTTCCTTTAGCTTGTGCGTGATGAGGATGATGGACTTGCCCGCCTCCTTCAGCCGTCGCAAGAGGGCAAAGAGCTCATCGACCTCCAATGGGGTCAGAACCGAGGTTGGCTCGTCCAGGATCAGGAGCTTGACGTTGCGCGAAAGGACCTTGAGGACCTCAACGCGCTGCTGTTCCCCCACGGCGAGCTTCTCCACAGGCACGTCCAACGGCACGTGCAGGCCGCTCTCGGACATCAGCTTCTCAAGTTGGTTTCTCGTCGTCTGTAGGCGAAGCGGTGTGAACGGGTGACGGTGGCTCAGGGCCACGTTTTCTGCGGCGGTGAACGTCCCGACAAGGGCGAAGTGCTGATAGACCATCCCGATCCCGAAGTCGAGGGCTTCGCGGGGACTTGAGAACTTCACGGGGCCGTGCGGCGAGATGACACGTCCCTGCGTTGGAGGAAGAAGGCCCGACAAGATCTTCGTCAAGGTCGTCTTCCCGGCCCCATTCTCGCCCAAGAGCCCGAGGATTTCGTGGGGGTGGATCTCGAGCGTAACCTTCTTCAGAGCGACCGTTCCGTCGGAATAGACCTTGGTGATCCCTTCCGCTCGGAGGAAGTACCCGTCCTTGTCGGCCTTCTTTTGGGTCTCACCTGCTTCATTCATGAATACCCCCGACGCTGCAGGTTCTTCGAACGGGAAAAAGGGAGAGGGGTAAGTTCACCCCTCTCCCGTCTTGTCAATCATGTGCCAATGAATGGCTAGCGCGTCAGAGGATACAGCGCGCGCACCGCTTCCATCTCGGCCTTAGTGTCGGCCGTCGGAACGATGACTGTCTTGGCCAGGATGGCCGCGTTCAACTCATTGACGGCCTGCCAGATCCAGTACGGGACGTTCGCCCGGTTTGTCGCCCAGTTGGCGATCGTCGAGTAGACGTCCGCCTCCTCGAGCGCCCCGCCGCCAATCCCGAACGCCATGAAGTCGAGGAGGTCCTGCGCGCCGCTGATGGCAACCCCGCCTTCCGCGAGGCCGAGGCTCGTCACGCCGGCCACGAACTTATTCTCCACGACCGCCTTTACGGCGGCGTAGCACGCGTTATCGACGCGCTTCATGCCGCTCGCGATTCCGTAGCGGCCGTTCCCCAGATAGTCCTGGTTTGCGTCGACTCCGAAGTAGTAGGGCGCTCCGGTCGTCGTGCCGATGGCCTTGTGCTTCTCGGTGATCGCCTCAAGGTCGCCTACTCCAAGCGGTCCGGCCACGTTGTAGACGGCGACTGCCCCCTGAGCGAGCTGGGCATCTGTCGCTGACTTGCCGAGCGCGACATCGCTGAACGTTCCGGTGTACGTGTACAGCAGCCCGACGTTCGCCGTGTGGCTCGTGACCGCGGCGTACTTCTGCAGACCCCAGGTGATCCCGTAGCGGTATCCAGCCTCGAAGTGATAGAGGACCGGGATCTCGATCCCGAGGACGCAGCCGACGTAGTTGTAGTTCTGGGATGCCGCGAGCATTCCGCCGAGGGCGCCGACCAGGGCCGACATCTCGTTCTCGCGGAAGACATAGTTCATGATGTTCGGGCCGGTGATGTACCCAACGTCGATGATGGCGAACTTCTGGTTCGGGAACTCCTGCGACGCCGTGGCAAGTGCGTCACCGAGGAGGTACCCGACGCAGATGATCAGCTTGTAGTTGCCCGTCCGGGCCGCGTTTCGGATGTTGGGGAGATAGTCCGCGGCTGTCGCGCTCTGGATCTCCGTCATATCAAGGTTGAAATCCTTCGCTGCCTGATCCGTTCCCTTGAACCCCATGTCGTTGAAGGAGAGGTCGCCGCGTCCACCCACGTCCAGGATAACCGCGACCTTGTCCTTCGCTACACCAACCATGCCCACCAGGGAAATCCCCAGGACGAGCACAGCCAGCACTGCCAGGATTCTCTGCAACTTCACGTTTGCCTCCTTGTACTGCTCTCCACCGCTGGGTCGCTCAATGACCCTCTAGTAAGTAATTCTACCTGTTTTCGCCGTGGAATGCCATGTGGAGGAGGACGGCTTGAGTTGCCTTTCATGAAGCCAGGGAAGGCCGTGTGGCACGGGACCTAAGGCCTTCTTCGCGGAGGTTCTTGTGCTCGCGGCTGGAATCGGGAGTCCTGCCTCACCCGCCCCGCTCGGACCGGGGTCCCCTGACTCAAAGACAGCCCAGCGGATCGATTCGAGTCCGAGGAGGATCCTATTGCAGAATGGAGCGTCTCCCCGCAGGGCCTGCCCCACGGAGTCGCGGGAGCTGCCTAGGCGCCTGCCTTGCCGTGTGTGCGTGATCTTTTTCGTCTGAGGAATAGGCCCACGCGGGAAAATGCCCGCGAGATCTACTCATTCCTCATGGGGCAGGAGAAGCAGACCTCCTCAAGAAGAGAAGGTCTGGGGGTTAGGGAAGGCGGGCCTGCTGCCTGAACCCGCCTTCCCTGGGTAAGAACCGTTGGCTGTTCTACCGCATCTCTCACAAGCAAGCTGCGCTCCGCCAACAGCTCTGGGCACGAGACGTCGCCGAGCCCATCGCGCAACGGGATACACGCGGGAGTGCGGCCATCGTTCGGGACTCACCGGGCTCTCAGGTCAGTGAGGGGTCCGTAGGCAGACCGCCATAGGCATCCCCGCCCCGTCTTCTCGCCTGTTCTGGGCCGCGAGCGTCGATCTCGCTTCTTGCCACAAGCTTCGGATGGAGACTAACGCCGATGGGTCCAAGACGAGAGAGCAACTGTCTCGCCGAGGCAAGGCCTTGGCGACGGCTCGCCGCCTTCCGGGTCCGCGGCAGGGGTGCTCTATGTCCTCTTTACTCGGGCGGGATCCTTGCGATTCGCCAGTAGTCCTGGACGGTTCCGATCAGCCGCTCGAAGTCCTTGGAATCGACGGGCTTGGTCATGTAGCTGGCCGCGCCGCTGTCGTAGGCCTTGACCATATCCTCTTCTCGCTCGGAGATCGTCAGCACGATCACCGGGATTCGGCGCAGGCGCTCGTCTTCCTTGACCTTGGCCAGGACCTCAAGCCCGTTGATCTTGGGCAGGTTGAGGTCAAGAAGGATCAAGTCGGGACGGGGGACGTCCTCGAACTCCCCCTCTCGATGCAGGAAGTCCAGGGCCTCTTCTCCGTCGCGAGCGAAGTACAACTCGCACTTGACTTCGCTCTTGCGCATGGCGCGCTTGATGATCGTGACGTCGTCGGGGTTGTCCTCGACCACGAGGACTTTCATCTTCTCTGGGTTAAGCATGGAATTCCACCTCTCTCTTGGCAGCTGCCTTGGGGATGGTGAAGAAGAACGTGCTCCCTTTACCAACCTCCGATTCCACCCAGATCTCCCCCCCGTGCTCCTCCACGATCCGCTTGCAGATCGCGAGGCCCACACCGGTCCCTTCATAGTCCTCTCTCGGGTTCAGTTTTTCAAATATCCCGAAGATACGCTCCTGGTACCGAGACTCGATTCCGATTCCGTTGTCCTGCACGAAGAACGTGTGCATCCCGCGGTTGCGTGACTCCGCCAGACAGCCGACGTGTACGGTGGGGAGCGCCTTGTCGTTATACTTGATGGCGTTCACGATCAGGTTTGTGAAAAGCTCTCCGATACGAATCTTGCTCCCCATGATCACGGGAAGGTTCTCGTCAATCTGGAGATTCACTCCCTTCAGGCGCACGCGGATGTCCTCCTTGATCTCCTCAAGGGTCTTGTTCACGTTGACGCGCTCGAAGGACGCCGTGTCCATGTGGATGCTGGCGAGCGAGAGGAGGTCGTTGATCAGCTCGCGCATCCGAGCCGAGGTCTTCTTCAGCGTGTGCAGGTAGTTCACCCCTTCCTCGTCCAGCCGGTCAGCGTAGTCCTCCAGGAGGAAGCCGCTGAACGCCTCCACCGTGCGCAGCGGCTCCTTCAGATCGTGTGAGACCACGTGCGAGAACTCCTCGAGCTTCTCGTTGCTGCGCTCGAGGTGCTTCGTCTTGTCGCGCAGCCCCTCTTCCAGGCGCTTGATCTCCGTGATGTCGATGTAGTGTTCGATTCGACCGCCCTTGTAGCGCTCGGTCTCGATAGGGATTGACCGGTACTCGAGGATCCGCTCCTCTCGTCCCGCCCCGGGCCGGACGTGGCACGTGTAGGAATCCACGCGCTTGTCGCTTGGGATAGCCTCCTCCACCACGCGGCCGAAGGCTTCTGCATCCTCGAACACCCCGACGTAGCGCGACAGGGCACGCAACGCGTCGATGCCGATCAGCCGATCGCGATCGATCCCGAACAGGCGACCGAACGTCTCGTTTGCCCAAACCACCTGGCGCTTGTGGTCGGTGACGATGATCCCGGAGTCCAGCGTGTCGATCGCCGCTTCCAGGAGGTACCGGTAGCGTGCCTCCGTCTCCATGAGCCGTCGCTCCAGCTCCACCTGTTGGCGCAGATCGCACGCCTCGACGATGGCCACTCGTTCGGTCGCCCGGGTTCCCTTCAATTCCACGGGGATCACGTCGCGTGACTGGGAGATGAAGCGCAACTTCACATCCCGCAACTCGCCGCGTTCGAAGAGGCGAGCCAGCTCCACCTTCATGGAGTCCACGTCCTCGGGGTGAACGTATTCTGCGAGAGCCAGAGATCGTTTCGTCGGGTAGCCGACGATCCCCCGCGAGGTCTCGTTCCGCTTCAGCGTGGTCCCCTCGCGGTCGATGAAGTGGACGACGTTCATTGAGTTCTCGAAGATCTCTTCATCGAAGTGCTCCCGGAGGCTCCGCGTGCCACGCCATCGGTCACGTCGCAGCTGCCGGCGGCCGTTGGCGAGGCCGATGAGTCCTCCCACGGCCACATCCATCCCCAGGACCAAACCAGGGAGGGCAAAGGATCGTGTCCCTTCCGGCGCGAGGTAGAAGAGGAACCCGGCACAGACCAGGCCTGTGGCCAACCCCAGGAGGAGTCCTCCCCGCAGCCGAAACGAAAGAGCGCCCAGGATGAGAGGGATGGCGGGGGCGGCGAAGACGAGCTCGGTTGTCGAAAACTCGGTCTCTACGCGGACGAGAATGACAGCCAAGACCGCGATGGCATACGCGACAAGGACGACGATCGCCCTCTCAACTGGATGTGGTCTAGTGGCCAAGGATAAGCCGTCCTGGGACGCCGCTCGCACCGTCTATCTCTGCCCCCAACGTGCAACGCGGACGATAATGAATGTCCTGGCACGAGGCAAGGACATCGGTCACTCAGACGACGGACGTTCTTCTCGAGATCCTAAATGATCAGGTTTGCCTTGAGGTCGACCGAGAACGGCTCCATGATCTTCTGGAGGTAGTCTTCGCGGATGATCTTGATCCGGCGGCTTTCGATCGCGATGATCCCGCGACTCTCCAGCTCGGAAAGCGTTCGGATGGCCGTCTTGGAGGAGACCCCGGCCATCTCGGCCAGTTCCGCGCGCGACAGCTCCACTCCGCTCTTTCCGAGATGCAGGATCAAACGAGCCAACCGCTCCTTGCTTGAGGAGTAGGAGCGCTCGGCCAGCTTGTTCTGGAAGGCCTTGAGCTCTTCAGAGAGCTTCTCGTAGAAACGGAAGATGGTCTTGGGGTGCCGCTCGAGGAAGTAGAAGAAGTCCCCGCGCTCGACGAACCCCACGATCACCGGGTCGAGGGTCTTGGCGTAAGCGTTGTGGCTCCCCTTGTCGAACAGCGTTGTCTCGCCGAGGATTTCGCCGGGTCCAGCGATCTTCAAGATCTGGCTCTTGGCTCGCATGCTTCGCTTGACGAGCTTCACCATCCCTTCGAAGATGAGATAGAACCCGAATGCCGGAGCCCCTTCCTGGAAGATGATCTCCCCGGGGCCGTACTGAATCCTGCGCACTCCCTCGCGCAGCTTCTCCAGGTCTTTGTCCTTCAGGTCAGAGAAGATGCGAAAGTCCTTGAGGTCGGTCGTGCCCGTCTCCCCTTTACCCGCGGCCGCTCGTTCACCCGTCACCTTGTCACCACCCCCCCATCACCTTTGGCCAAGGGTCAAACGTCCGGCATTGTAACAGAAGTCACGCTGGAAGCCAAGACCCTTGCCGGACGATACTTGCGCCTCTCTTCCCATGGACGATAGACTAGGTTCCATGAGCGAGCAATCCTCACGGGAAGAGAAGATCCGCGTGGCGTTGATCCAGTCGGAGACTCGGGAGGAATTCGACTCCCGACGCTTGGCGACCATGGCGTCCCTTCTGGATGGCACGCGCGGGGCAGATCTCGTGCTCTTGCCGGAACTCTGGCGCGTGGGGTATTCCGACTTCGGCGCGTATGTCACCAAGGCGGAGACGATCGACGGAGAGACCGTCTCTCTGGTTCGCGAGAAGGCCAGAGACCTCAAGGCCTTCGTTCTGGGGGGGACCATCGTCGAGGAGGAAGATGGGAAGCTATACAACACGGCCATCCTGGTCGATCGGCGCGGGGAGCTCCTCACGGCCTATCGCAAGATCCATCTCCTCGACTACCGATCTCGTGAGAGGACCCTTCTCTGTCCCGGCGACGCCGTCAAGGTGGTTCCCACGGAGTTCGGAGTCCTGGGCCTTGCGATCTGCTATGACCTGCGATTCCCGGAACTCTTCCGGACGTTGGCGGAGCGCGGGGCACAGATCGTGCTTGTCCCGTCCGCCTGGCCGGCCCGTCGCCTCGAGGCCTGGGACGCCCTCTCGCGAGCGCGGGCCGTGGAGAACCAGGGGTATCTCCTCGCCTGCGACGGGGCGGGGAACGGACTCCTCGGCCGGAGTCGAGTGGTCGACCCGTGGGGCGTCATCGTCGCCAGCCTGGGCGAGCGGCCGGGGGTGCTCCATGCCGAGCTAGACCTGGGCGCGCTGCGCAGGTACCGCGAGGAGTTCTCGGCTTGGCGTGAGCGGTGAGCCCGTCTGCAATTGCATTCTTGACACACGCAAGACGGGTTCTTACACTTGGACCGTTCTAACAAGGCCGAGGTGGCGGAATTGGCAGACGCGCAGGGTTCAGGACCCTGTGGGGGTTAAACCTCGTGTGGGTTCAAGTCCCATCCTCGGCACAGAAGAACTCCTGTTCCGGATAGTCCTCCAGCGCCGCCTGGGCTTCTATAAGTTCGATCTTCTTCGATGTCTTGCCCGCGGATCGCCAATAGTCCGATGGTGGGGGAGCTTGCCCTGCCCAAGTCGGGCGAGGGGATGCAAGACGGAGACACTAGGCTAGAGCCGCGCAGCCAGGATGGCTAGCCCCACACAGAGCGTTTGTACAACCCATAGCCGCAGAGTGATCCTTGGCTCCGGCCATTCACAGGCCGGGAGCCAGTACGAGTAGTCGATCCCCTCAGCGTGCTCAAAGTGGTGGTGAAGGGGGGCGATCTTGAACACGCGTCTCCCCGTCGCGCGAAAGTAGGCGACCTGAATGATGACGGAACTCCCCTCGAGCACAAGCACCCCGGCAAGCAAGGGCAAGAGGAATGCCGTTCCACTAACGAGTGCGCAGGCGGCGACGACTCCGCCAAGGAAGAACGAGCCGACGTTGCCGAGGAAGAGGCGCGCGGGGTGGCCGTTCACCCACAGGAACCCGATCAGACACGCGATGAGAGGCACGATGACGCTCCTCAGCTCGCCCCCGGGGCCAAGAGCGAGGAAGCCCAGAAGGATGATGACTGAGACGCCGCTCGCTAGGCCATCGAGCCCATCCGTCAGGTTCATGCAGTTCGTCGTTGCGAGGAACACGATCCAAGCGAGGAAGAAGCTGGGGATTGTGGACAAGGTCAACGTGAGCGTGGAGAAGGGGACGCGCAGAGGAGGGCAAAGGAGGCCTCGAAAGGCGAAGAAGAGACCGGCCGAGGCGGCCGTGCCGAGGAACAGCTTCTGCCAAGGCAAGAGCCCGAGCGACCGGCGATACCCCATCGAGATGAGGTCGTCGACCAGCCCGATCGCCCCGAAGGAGAAACCGGCCAAGAACACAAACAGTCCCTCACTTGTCAACCGCAGAGAGAGGGGAAGGGAGCACAAAGAGATCCCCCAGAAGAGCAGCACGACCACCCCGCCCATCGTTGGCGTTCCCCCCTTCTTCTCGTGTAGGTTCGGGCCGTACTCGCGGATGTGTTGGCCCAAGGAGGCACGCCTCATCCAGCCAGCGAAGAGGTGCGCGGCGATCGCGGTGGCCGGCGCCACAAGAAGCGACAGCAAGACGAGACGGTTCATCCTCGCCCCTTCCCGCGGAACTCCCCCGCGCATGACAAGATCGCCTGTCGTAGGGCGGCGCGCGCGGCCTCGTCCTTCTCTTCGAGAGCTTGTCGAACGAGCTTGTACAACTCGTACGTCGTGAGAAGGCAGAACCCCTGCGATTTGCAGCCTCTGAGAACTTCAGGGGAGAACTGGGTCGGGCGGCGTTTGGGGTCGAGCTCACGGGAACCGCTGACCACAAGGACTCCCTTCTCGGGGCCGTCCCCTGCCGTGCGGGCTTCGTCTACCCAGGCGAGCAGGCGCCGGTACGCCTCGACATCGATCACCGCCTCCTCGGAGGACACGACCCCAGCGATCGCGTCTCCTTCAGGGGAGCGGAGGAGAAGGTCGCAGTTCGAATCCTCCAGGGTGAACCCAAGAAGGCGAAACGACTCGGCCACGGCCGGAAGGAGGGTGAAACGGCCCTGGGTGTATAGGATTCTCCGGTACTGCGTGAGTGGCTGCAATTGTGTAGAGATCTCACTAACCTTGGCGTCGAGGGCCTCGCGTCGTTCGACGAGGCTGCGGAGTTCGTCTTGTAGCCGGTCCTCTCCTGGAACGGAATAGGCGGGCAGCCAATCGGGTTCTGCGGCGAAAACAGGACGGACGACCGCCGCGTCCACCGCTTCGACCAGTGCCTCCGCCTCCCGCGTTGGGGGGACACCCTCCAGGGGTGGCAGGAGGACGAGGCGGCCTTCCGCAAACGGGATCTCGAGGGCCACAGCGTCGCCTACCTTATTGCGTGCGAGGACGGTGGCGAACCGGTCGATTGGGGTCGAAAGAAGATCCTGGTAGACCGCCTGATAGATGATCTTCCCCTGGAATTGCGCCAGGTAGTGCGCGAAGGGGTGCCCAGGCTCGGCGGTGATGACGTCGTCTCCGCGCCGCGCAAGGAAACGGCTGTTGGAGGGGAACGTGAATTGATGGCTCTTCTCAACGAGAGAGACGGAGGGCAGGAAGCTGTAGCGGTCGAGCCTCTCGCCTGGGCCGTCCAGGGACATGACCTCCAAGGGTTCTCCGCGCGGCCGCAGTCGGCACACGAGGATTCCCCCCGCCTTGAACAAGAGGTCGGCCGCCTCCTCTCGCCGCTTCATCATCAGGCGCGAGAGGGTCCGTCCAAAACCTCGATCTCTCTCGGAATAGGTGCGACGAGTGCCGTCCCTTTCCAGAGCGATGTCGCCCAGCCAACGGGCGCTCGTCGTCTCAGGATCGATAAGAACCGCGTCGGCAGACGCAAAGGATGGTCCGTCGAAGAACCCAGCTTCCCTCACCCGGGGGTGCTTCAAGTTCCACCCGATCGAAAGGAACCGAGAGAACGTCACACCCTATCTTACACAGCGGATAGACAGCGGGGCAAGCGGGGAAGAGGAAAGGGGGCCGCCGGCGCGGCCCCCACGTGTCCGTTTCCTAGATGCCTTCTAGATCAGAGATCCTGATTTGATACATCGGGAATCTCCACAGACCGAGCTCGAACATGTAGCCAACCCAGAAGTTCATGCTCGGGATGAGTGGGCCGCTGCCGCCGTAGCCCAAACCGACCACGAATGGTGCCGTCGGCGGATGGACCATGTGAGCACGCAGGTACACGAAACCCGGAGACTCCTCCAGAACGCCGTTCCCATCGATGTCGAGCTTCAGGCTCATCCAGATGTACGTGGAGGAGCTCGAGAGCGTGAAGGTGTAGTCGACGCTGCTCGCGATCGGCGTAGGAATGATCCCCAGCGGGCTGACCCCGCCGCTACCCAGACTCCCCTCGAACAGGAGGGTCTTTCCGCTGTCGATCGGCGTGGGGACGATCCCCAAGGGACTGACTCCGCCAGTCGTTGAGCGGTTCACGTTCTGGAACGACCCATCGGTACGCAGCTCCAGACGATAGTTGTGGGCGCTGGTCCACGTCGCCCCCGCGTTCACCGTGACGTGCCACGTGGTGGTTCCCCAAACGAAGACCCCAGGGGTCCCGTCCATGGCCGGGGCGCCGGTGGTGCCGCCGCCGGTCGTTCCGACTACGATGCTCTGCATGCTGGTTGTTGACAAGCCCGCGTTGTCCGTCACGGTCAAGCGGACCATTCGCGTGCCGGTGCTGTAGTAGCGCACGGCGACGATCGGGCCGCTGGCGTCGTTCACACCGTTACCATCGAGATCCCACGCATGCGTGACGATCCAGCCGTCTGGGTCATAGGACCCCGTGGCGTTCAGCGTGATCGACTCACCGACCAGAGGAGACAGGGGCGAGTAGGTGAACGTCGCCACGGGCGGAAGGTTTGCGGCGCTGACGTAGACGGTCTGAGCCGCCATTGCGGTCGCGCCCAGGTTGTCTGTGACAGTCAGGGTCACGGTATAGGAGCCAGGATTCGAGTAGGGATGGGACGCCACCCTTCCCGATCCCGTCCAGCCGTCTCCGAAGGTCCAGGCATACGTGGCGATGAAGCCATCCAGGTCGTAGGACCCGGACGCGTCGAAGCCAACCGTCGCCCCCACCGCGGGGCTCGCCGGCGAGTAGTTGAACTGCGCCACGGGAGATTGGTTCACCGGTCCAACCTGAACGTTGCGGGTGGTCGTCCCGCTCGCGCCCAGATTGTCCCTCACGGTCAACGTAACAGCGTACGTGCCGGCCATCGTGTACTGGTGGGCGACGCTTGCTCCCGTCCCGGTCGCCCCGTCTCCGAACGTCCAGGCGTTGGACACGATGTTTCCATCCGGGTCATGCGAGGCCGACCCGTCGAACACGACGAATCCTCCGACCGTCGGATTCGGGGGCGAGTAGTTGAATGAAGCGATCGGCGGCTGGTTGATCGTGCCGATCGGCTCGAGGTTCTTGTTGATCGGCGTAGTCTGTCCGGGCAGGACCATCGCCGTAGTGCTCCAGTCCCGGTAGCCGCTCTTGCTCAAGACGACCTGATGAAGGCCAGCTCGAACCGGCTGGGTCACAGGCGTGTACCCGAACAGGCGGCCGTCCAATGAGACCAGGGCCCCACTCGGGTAGGACGTAACGCTGAGCATCCCCGAGCTGGGGACCGATCCTTGGATGACCTCGAAGCCCGTGAAGTTGAACGCTCGTGCGTTCTCCGGCACCGCGGCCACGATCTGTGACTTTACGGACTCCATCTGGCTTGCGGCCTGTCGGCCGGCCGGCGAGCAGGAGAACTGGTTCCCTGGCGTGAAGCCACCGAAATACTGGACGATGGCATCCACCGAGGTTCTCGTGGCGACGATCTGCAGGTACTCATTGCCCGTCGGCTCGGAGACCTGCAGGTAGTCGCCCAGTCCCGGCCCCGGAACCGTGTGTGTCCCAGCGCTGACGTGGTTATCCAGTTCTCTTGAATTGGGGTAGATCAGACATACCCCGCCGGTCGGGTCCACGTCCCAGATGTAGACGTAGGCGTCCTGGCTGACTTCGAAGTGGATGCGGATGTAGGTGCCGATCGTGTAGGCCGCCTGGTCCACCCAGATTCGAGCCTCAAGCCCCTGCGGCGCAGGGGGTTCGACGATGATCCCCAGTGGGGCCACCGGTTGAGCGAGGGAGGCAAGCCCGACCATCGCTAAAAGCGCAATCAGGGCCGCTCCCATCCTGAGACAACGTGTCCTCATATTGGCCTCCTTCAGTTCTGTTTCTGATTCAACGCTTCTAGGACCGTCCGTGTCAAATCGGTGGCTTCGATTCGTGAGAGAACCAACTCCACGTCGCTGGCGGGGATCACAGATCCCTTGAGGAGGTTCAGGCGTTTCGTCACCTCTGCGAGCATGGCATACCCGTCGCGCGGGCTCCCCCCTCCGTCAAGGTAGTCTCCCAGGCTGTCTGCGATGTGGGTGACCAACAGATCGAAACGGGGACCAGGAAGGGCGGGGGAAACGGCGGGCGAACCGTCTTTGGCGCGGAAGATGTTCTTCGAACACAACAGATCGCGGACCTCGGCCAACAGGCGCTCCCTCAGGGCGAGGTCCTGCGCGATGACGGGCAGAGGAACCCCGCGCGCCAGGCCCTCGGCCGCCTTGGTCTGGAGTGTCGTCACGGGGAGGTTGTTCTCGAGGGCGTGGGCGATGGTAAGCAAGATCGCATCTTGATCGAACCTGCTCCCGCCCGTCGCTCCGAGCCGCTCGACGAGCGACAGGGTGTCGTCGGCGGAGAGGCGGCCCTGAGAGAGCCCCATCTGAAAGGCGCTGACGATCTCCGCCTCGTGAGGAAGCGACAAGGCTTCGATACGTTGCGTGACCTGGATCGGCGTGGCCTGTGCCAAGAGCCTTGGTCCAGAGAAGGCCAAGAGGCTCAAGAAAACAAGCGCCACTGCTCCCAGTGTCCTCACGCCCCATCACCTTCCCGCCCCACGTATCGGACGGAGTTGTACTCCCCGAAACTGCGGACGTACTCGTCGGCCAGCGGATCCTGCCCAAGCCACCGGCCGTCGATGACGAACGCGTATTCGTACCGGCCAGGGGCGAGGGTCAGGTTAGCCGTCCAGATACCATCCTTGTTTTTCGCGAGAGGGGTCGGCACCCAATTGTTGAACGTTCCGAGCACCGCCACGCTGCTGGCGTTCGGGGCAGGCATCACAAACAGCACCCGATTGCCCGCTTGAGCCTCCGCCACAGCCGCGAGTGGGAGCGACCCGGGAAGCCTGGTCTCTCTGGCGAAAGGGGGCCGTCCGGCCAGGAACACCCCGACGGTCAAGAAGACTACGGCCGTCGCCCCGACCACGGCAAGCTGTCCGAGTCGTGCCCCGCGCGTGGGTGCGAGAAGGCGCCTCAGGGAATCCAGTGGCCCACGGCGGGGCAGACGACCAGTTAGTTCCGTCGCCACACGCCCCTCCAAGCCATCGAGCAGGAAGGCGTGGCAGGCCACCTCCTCCGTCAGCACATCGCGTATCTCTTCTTCTAGCCTATCCACGTTCATGATGGACCACTCCATCCCTCTCCAGTTCTTGCTTCAGCATCACCTTGGCTCTGTGAATGCGGGTCTTGATCGTCCCCTCGGGAAGAGAGAGCAGCTCGCCGATTTCTCGATAGGAGAGCTCGTTGTAGTAGCGAAGAACGAGAGGAGAGCGGTATCCCGGAGACAGGCGTTCGAGCGCCCTCTTCACTCGTACCTGACGATCCTCTCGTGCCACTGCAGCCGCCGGGTCGATCCCACCCTCCTGCAAGTCGAGTGGTTCGATGACCGGATGGTAACGCCGGTAGCGGAGGCGGTTCCGACAGAGGTTCGCTGCGACCGTGAACAGCCATGTGGAGAACTTTCTCTCCAGCTGATAGCGGCGAAGGTTCTCGTAGGCGCGGATGAAGGCGTCGTGGGTGAGGTCCTCCGCGTCCGCGCGGCTGCGCAGAAAGCCGAGACATAGTCCGAAGACCGCCTGCTTGTAGCGCACAACGATCTCTCCCCAGGCCTCCACCTCTCCGTTCAGTGACGCTCTCAACAGACTCACCTCGTCCCAACCTCGGTACACGCTCTCCTCGTCCTCCTCGCCCTGAATATACACGCATTGGGAGAGGAAGTTACGATGCTGACATCGGTCACCTCGATCCGTGACGAATCCTCCCCTTCCTGTCGGCCTCCGTCCCTGGCAGGAGAGACCGGCCAAGGGATAGACTGAGAGAAGCGGTACCACGCCATTCTTCTGGGATGAAGATAGAGTGCATGAAGGAGGTCAACGAGATGCCTGAAATGCGTAGCGAGGCCAGCGGAGGCCGGTGGAGGCTTCTCCTCGCCGTCGTGCTCCTGGCCAGCTTGACGGTATGCCTCACGGCGTGCCGAGGTTTCTTCGGACAAGCGCCGATCGCTCTGTTGGTCGTCGTATCCACGACAGACCAGGAGGTTCCAGTAACAGCCGTCTTTGACATCAGCGGGTCGAACGACCCAGACGGCACCATCACCAGTTTCGTTCTCAACTTCGGCGACAGTCATACCCAATCAGGAAGTAGCGTTGCCGGGCTCATTTCCCACACATACATGGTCGCAGGCGCCTACACGGCCACGCTCACGGTGACCGACAACGATGGGCGCATCGGAATGGCCGCCAGGCCGATGGTGATCGGTCCGGCCATGCTCACGTTCACGAGCGACCGAGGCGCGGGCCCAGGCACAAGCTTCAATGTGTGGCGCATGAAGGCCGACGGAACGGACCCGCTGATCGTGCTCAACACCACGCGCGATGAGCTCTTCCCGGACCTCGTGCGGGGAACCCGCGACAAGATCGCCTACTCGGCCGAGAACGGGACGACCTGGAACATCTGGTCGATGACGGTCGACGGGCTTCACGCGTCGGCCCTCACGGTGCAGACCCAGTCCAATCAGTTGGAGCCAAGTTGGTCGCGCGACGGCTCGAAGATCGCCTACACCTCGAACGCGGCCCAGACTCCCTCGACGACGACCTGGGAGATCTGGACGATGACCGCAACCGGCGCCAACCAGGTCAAGCTGACCGTGCAAAGCCCATCTTGGGCGATCGCGCCCAGCTATTCCCCCGTGAACAACGACATCCTGTTCGTGTCCGACAAAACAGGCTCCGGCGGCAGTGCGATCTGGCTGTGGGACGACTCCGCAGCAGGTACGGACAAGGCGGTCGAGCTGTACGACTCCTCGGCGCAGGACGGAGCTGCCTCGCCGGCCGGATTCCCGACCGGTCTGGGCACAGCGCTGGGTCTCCCCGCCGGGATGGGGATCTCCAAGCCGGCCTGGTCTCCCGACGGGACCAAGATCGCGTTCTCCACAGACCAGGGCGGGAACATCGACATCTACGTCATCAACGCCGATGGCTCGAGTCCCAAGACGCTCCAGGCGTACGTCGAGGGGCTCCTTGGCCAGCCAGCCGGCACCTACCCAGCCGTCACGACGACGGACGACGAGTTCGCCCCGTACTGGCTAGAAGATGGGACGGGCCTCGCCTTTGTTAAGAAGGTGGGGTCGGCCTACAACCTGTACAAGGTTTCCTTCTCCACCGCGGCGGTGACCCAACTCACTGCGGCTGGGAGCGGGGCCAACGTCTCGCCGGCAGGGAAGAAGTAGAGCGGTTGACTGACGGGGGCGAGGGAATGCCTCGCCCCCGCTCTTTTGCCCTTGCCTCAGCCTCTCCGACGCGAGAGAAGGACCGCCCCGCCACCCAGGGCCAGTAGCCCGTAGAATAGCGGTGCTCCCCACGAGCTGTGCACGGAGCGATCCGCACGGCGCGCCACCTGCCCGAGGGTGACTTTCTCCCCCATCTCCTCCTTCAGGATCTGACCTTGAGCGTCGATGATGCCGGAGATCCCGCCGTTGGCCGAGGTGACCAGGTAGCGGCGCGTTTCCACGGCTCGGAAGACCCCAGCCGCGAAGTGCTCCACCAGCTCGGAGCTTCCCACGAACCAGGCGTCGTTCGTCACGGTTACGAGCAGGGTTGCCCCCCGCGCAGCAAGAGTCCGCGCCGGGCTGGGAAAGGTCGTCTCAAAGCAGATGGGCGTCCCCAGCTGGCCGATCGGGTAGAACCCAGCTCCCGGCGACAGGTCGACTGGAAGAAGCGCGTCAAACAGCTCGCCCAGCCCCACACCCTCCAAGAGTCCGCGCGCGGGGATGTACTCGCCGAACGGTACGGGATGAACCTTGTCGTAGGTGCCAACGACCTCGCCTGTCTTGGCGAGGAGTGCCACCGCGTTGTAGAGCTCGCCGTCGCGGACGTCTCCGGTACCCAGGAGGACGGACGCACCGGCCTCCTGTGCGAGGAGCGCGAACTGGGCAAGAAGGCCGGGATCGAGCAGGATGTAGTTGGGAAGGATCGTTTCCGGGAAGACGATCAGGTCCGGATGGGCCGAGGCTGCCTCGCTTCCCAACGCCAGGTACCGGGCGACGAGATCGACTTCTCTCTCCCCACCGAGCCTTGACTCCTGAGAAACCTCTGAGGAGACGACGGCGACCGTCTCTCTCTCGCCGTCGCGAGCGATGGGCAGGAGGGAGAAGGCGGCCAGGAGCCCCACCATGCCCGCACCGGCGATGAGGTAAGTCCACCGCCTCCTCCAAGCGAGGTAGAGCGCGGCGTTCGTGAAGACGAGGGCCGCGGAGAGGAAGAACGGCCCCAGGAAGGCTGCGCCCTGTATCAACGCAGGGAATCGGTACAGAGAGAGATACAGGTCAGAGAACCCGAATCCCAGGGGGCCGAGAATCCGCAATAGTTCCAGAGAAGCAAAGACGACCGGAGCAAAGAGCAGGAAGGCCACGAGCGGACCGCGCCTTCGCCTGCACCAGGCGACGAGGAGACCGAACAAACCTGTGTAGACCGCAAGGTAGACGCACAACAGGATGTAGCCAAGGATGACGAGCGGGGTGAACCTGGATAGAGTCAAGATCCATCGCAGGTCGATCCCGAAGAACGCGAGCCCAAAGAGAAACCCGCGGGCAAAGCCCCGCCCCTCCTCCAGAGCCCAAAACAAGGGGACGAGAGAGATAAACGAAAGCGGACCAAGGCCCAGCCCAGGCATGGCCAGGGCGGTCGCTCCACCCGCGAGGAGCGCAAGCAACGCTGTTCTTCCCTGCTTGGCTGCCATATACTCCGGAATGATACCGCGGCGGGAGGTGAGCCGATGCATCCCATCCTCGTGAAGATCGGCCCGCTCGTGATTCGCTACTACGGGCTGATGTACGTGATCGCCATTGCCCTTGGCGCCTATCTCCTCTCCAAGGAAGTCCGGCGCAAGGGTCTTTCCCTCTCCAACGACGACCTGTTCGACCTTCTCTTGGTGACGATCCCGGCGGCGATCATCGGCGCGCGGCTGTATTACGTTCTCTTTCAGTGGAGCTACTACGGCCAGCACCCGCTCGACATCCTCAAGGTGTGGCAGGGAGGGCTCGCCATCCACGGTGGGGTGATCGCCGGCATCCTCGCGGTCTACCTCTTCTCGCGGTGGAAGAAGGCTCGCTTCTGGGCCGTGACTGATGCCATCTGCCCTAGCCTCATCCTGGGCCAGGCGATCGGCCGGGTCGGGAACCTGATGAACGGCGACGCCTACGGAGTCCCCACGCGCCTTCCCTGGGGGATCCACTTCCCACTGGGCTCCCCCGCGGGACAGGCCTACCCGGGTCTAGCGACGCACCCGTCGATGGTCTACGAGATGATCTTGAACCTCTTGATCTTCGCCTACCTCTGGCGGATCCGGAAGAAGGGGTACCAGGACGGGTTCTCCACAGCCATGTACTTCATCCTTTACTCGGTCGCCCGGTCGATCGTCAGCTTCTCCCGGGGCGATGATCTCTATCTGGGGCCGATCCGCGCCCCGCACCTCGTCAGTGCCGTTCTCGTAGTGGGCTTTGTCGCGTTTATCCTGTGGCGACGGCTCTATGAGAGGACTACGCCTGGAACCGTTCTCCCAGGTAGAGGCGGCGGGCGAGCGGATCCGCCAGGATCTCGGCCGGAGAGCCCGCAGTGACCACGCGGCCGTCGCTAACGAGGTAGGCATAGTCGGTCACGGAGAGCGTGTCGCGCACATTGTGGTCCGTGATGACGAGTCCGATGCCCCGCGTCTTGAGGCGCACGATCTCCTCCTGAAGCTCGGCCACCGAGATGGGGTCGATCCCGGAGAACGGCTCGTCCAAGAGAAGATACGACGGGAACGTGGCCAGCGACCGGGCGATCTCTAGACGTCTCCGTTCGCCGGACGACAGGGTCCGCGCCAGTCTCCCCCGCAGGTGGGACAGGCGAAACTCGCTCAGGAGGTCTTCGCGGACGTCCCTTCGCTTCGGCGGGGGGCACGACCACTCGAGGACCAGGTCGAGATTCCCTTCGACGCTCGAGCGGGTGAAGACCGACGGCTCCTGCGGCAGGTAGCCGATTCCCCGTCGCGCTCGCTGGTAGAACGGAAGAGACGACACGTCCGCGCCCTCGAGAAGGACCCGGCCCTCCTCGCAGGCCAGGAATCCGATCATCAGGTAGAAGGTCGTCGTCTTGCCGGCTCCGTTCGGCCCGAGGAGGCCAACGACCTGGCCCTTCTTGACCTCAAGCGAGAGACCGTCGACGACGCGGCGACCGCTGTAGCTCTTGGCGAGTCCCCTTGCCTCAAGCACCTCCCGCACCCCCGCCCCTGAAGAAAGGTCCCTCCAGAACGAGGTGAACCGCGCCGGTGGCCGTCGAACCCGCGGACGTCAACGTCACCTCGCGTGCGGAGAGGGTGCCTGCAGAGAACGTGCCCTCGACGCCTCCTGATAGGTACACCCCCTCACTCCCCGGCACGTAGGTGATCTCGCCGCACGAGTAGGTCTCGTTCTCCTGTTTCAGGGACAGCTCGCCGGAGAGGGTGAGGAGTCCGGCCTCCTCGCGTGCGGTCCTGCCCGTCACCTCAAGCGAGGAGTCCCGGCCGATGGTGGCCGCGAACCCCTCTTCGAGCGACCAGTGGCCATCGTCTAAGTCGTAGCGGAACCCCTGCGCCTCGACGCTGATCGTCTCGGAGTTGATGGACACGCGGTTCGCTACGAGATCGTGCGTCGACTCGCTCCACACCAGCTCGTCGGGGATGAGGCGATAGCCGTTGCTGCTCGTGACCTCGACGTTTCCTGCCAACACGGCTTCCTGGCCTGAGTACGTCAGGGTGGCTCCGTGAGCACGGAGCGTCTCTCTCCCTTCCTTGAAGAAGAGGAGCCGGGCGTCGGACAGGGTTCCGATGTCGTCGGCGATCGAGCCCACTTGCGCCTGCACGGTCCAGGCCGGTCGCCCTTCGTTGTCGTAGCCGTTAAGGAGAAGCCCCGTCGTTTCGGTGGTCGCGACGGGGAGCTCCTCTGGCGAAGAGGAGCGCAGCAGGAGCCAGATCGCTCCGCTGATCAAGACGACGGCGCAGAGGACGAGGATCCGTGTTCGAGGCATGCTTGGAGGAATCCGCGGAACAGGGGATGTGGAGAGAGGAAGCGCGAGTTGAACTCGGGGTGAAACTGCACTCCCACGAACCACGGGTGGTCTTCAAGCTCAATGATCTCGACCAGCCGGTCGTCCGGGGAGGTGCCCACGATTCGCATTCCTGCCTTCTCAAACCGCTTCCGATAGGATGGGTTGAACTCATAGCGATGACGGTGCCGTTCCTCGATCCGGTCGACGCCGTAGCAGGCGCGGCTCCTGGATCCTCTCTTGAGAATAGTCGGATACGACCCGAGGCGCATCGTACCTCCCTTCTCCTTGATGTGGGCTTGCTCCTCGAGGAGATCGATCACGGGGTGGGGAGTGTCCGGGGCAAACTCCGAGCTGTTCGCACCAGCGAGCCCCAGACAGTCTCGGGCGAACTCAATCGCAGCGCACTGGAGGCCGAGGCAGAGCCCCAGGAAAGGGGTCTTATTCTCGCGGACGTAGCGGACCGCCTCGACCTTTCCCTCGATCCCGCGGTCTCCAAACCCTCCCGGCACGAGCAGGCCATCCACGCCTTCGAGGTGACGAGCCGGCCCGTCCGTTGCCACGGCCTCCGCGGGAATCCAGTCGACGTTCACTCTAGCGTCCACGGCGACCCCGGCGTGGACAAGGGCCTCAGCGATGCTTATGTAGGAATCCCTTAATTCCACATACTTCCCCACGATGGCGATCCGTACGGCACGTGAAGGCTGACGGAGACGCGAGACAAGCTCCATCCAGCGGGCGACATCCGCTTGTCCCGAGCCGATCCCGAGCCGCTCGGCAATGCGGCGGTCGAATCCCTGGTCCATCAAGACGAGCGGGGCTTCGTAGATCGACGTGAGGTCGGGGTCATCGATGACGTTGCCCGGTTCCACGTCGCAGAACAGAGCGATCTTGCGCTTGACAGACTCCGGAAGAGGGCGTGCGCAACGGGCGACGATCGCATCCGGCTGGATCCCGATCGCCCGCAGCTCCTTCACGCTGTGCTGCGTTGGCTTGGTCTTCAGCTCGTCGGACGTTGACAGGAGCGGCAGGAGCGTGAGGTGAACGAAGAAGGTGTCCTCGGGAGGGAGGTCGTCCTTCAGCTGGCGAAGCGCCTCCAAGAAGGGGAGGCCTTCGATGTCGCCCACGGTCCCGCCCACCTCCACGACGGCGATCTCTGCCTTGTTCTGATCGAGAGGGAGTTGGATCAACCGCTTGATCTCGTCCGTGATGTGTGGGATCACCTGGACGGTCTTTCCGAGGAAGGCCCCGGCCCTCTCCTGGCGGATCACGTTCCAGTAGACCTGCCCCGTTGTGATGTAGTTGGAGGCCGTAAGATTCTCATCGAGGAAGCGCTCGTAGCGGCCGATGTCGAGATCGGTCTCCAGGCCGTCGTGAGTGACAAACACCTCCCCGTGTTCGTACGGATTCATCGTTCCCGCGTCGACGTTGACGTAAGGGTCGATCTTCTGCAGGGTCACTCGGTGCCCGCGGAGCTTGAACAAAAGGCCGATCGAAGCCGCCACGACTCCCTTCCCGAGGCCGGAGAGAACCCCGCCGGTGACGAAGATGAACTTGCGCAACGATCAGCCTCCACGCCCAATACGCCAACGCATACGATATGCACATGGTGCGTTCTCCGCAAGCGAGCTTGGTCGTTGCGGCTGTGGAGCGCGCATGCTATGATGGGCCATTCCCGAAGAACGAGAAAGGATCGATATCGCATGCTCAGGGTGATACTGGAAGTGGTGTTTTTCGTGGACTGTTTTGTATTGATGGGATTGGTATTGTTGCAGATGAGCGAGCATTCGGGGCTTGGGGGAGCGTTTGG
>Ga0315286_10000033_pt1 | contig 84451 bp, 73 predicted proteins | sample YL17G10_0_MG_FD_205038 | JGI IMG/M metagenome (GOLD analysis project Ga0315286, IMG submission 205038) | Sediment microbial communities from Yellowstone Lake, YNP, Wyoming, USA - YL17G10_0 | ecosystem: Environmental > Aquatic > Freshwater > Lake > Sediment | place: USA: Wyoming | collected...
TAACTTTCTCGCCTTCTTCCAGACCCTGGACACCGCTGGGGATGACCAACAATCCATCAGCCTTTGAAAGGGATGAAATTACTCCAGCTCCCCTATGTAATGGAGCTGCAAGATACTCACCGCCAATATTTGCCATTACAACACGGACAAAATCATCATCACCTGCAGGCGAAGTTATCTTTTGAGTAACTCTGGCCTTAATTATTTCTTCTTTTTCCAGCTTTTTCCCAACCCAAGTGGCAACTATTTCTTTGATAAAAATATCCAATGTCAGGATCGCAGAAACTGGAAAACCTGGAACTCCAATGACTGGTATTTTACGGTTCCCATTTTCTATAATCCCAAAAATCACTGGATGTCCTGGACGCACTGCCACTCCATGAAAAAAAAGTGTTCCAGCTTTTTCAATTACAGCGGAAGAATAATCCTCGGATCCAGCAGACGAACCTGCGTTTAATAAGATCAGATCAAATTTCTCCGAAGATTTCATAACAATTCTTAATACTTCTTCGAAGTTATCCGGTACGATTTCTAATCGGGTGGCCTCGGCTCCCCACTGATTAATTTTTCCTGCCAGAACGATCGAATTCGTCTCAAGTATTTCGCCAATTCTTGGAGTTGTACCAATCGGGATCAACTCAGAACCGGTAGGGATAATGGCAACCTTCGGTTTGAAATTGACATCAACAGATGAATACCCAGCAGCAGCTATCACCCCAAGGTCTACCGGTTTGATTATATGTCCGCGCGGATAAATGAGTTGACTGATAACTATATCCTCTCCCAGAGGGCGAATATTCCGCCAGGGAACAACGGATGCCCGAATGCGAATTGACTCAGGATTTCTTGGATCTGGTGAAATTAATTCATCCCCATTTATTGGTTCAACCTCTTCAATAGGGATAACGGAATTAAATCCATTCGGGATCGGATCTCCCGTATCTACATATCGACATTGCTTCCCGAATAACAGAGATATCGGAGATGCAGGTTTAGCTCCGCTAGTTTCTTCGGAAGAAACTGCGAAACCATCCATTGCTGAAGAATTGTAATTTGGTGCAGAAATCTTCGCATGCAGCGGTCTCGTCAGAACCCTTCCTACCGCCTGTTCGTCTAAAACGATGTTTTCCGATCCAAGTACACACCATAAGCCCGCTTTAGTCAACTCATCTTCAATTATTTTTTTTGCGACAGCGAGCGGAATATCGTGCAAATATATTGACATACCCAATCCTTTATTAAATCCACTTTACTACATCAACTATTTCTCCAACTTCCAATCCTGTTCGCTCAGCCGATATGCAAATAAATCCATCTGCATTGCTCAACGAAACAATAAAATTACTCTTCAAATAGATCGGCGTCGCTTTAAATCCCGAATCAGTCTCAGATAATCGGACCGGGATCCAATCTTCCCGTCCAGTTTTGGATGGAATATTTGTCACCAATTCAGCTCTGATGGTTGGAGAGAATTGCGGTTTTAAATTAAGTAGGAACTCTATGATGGGTTTAACCAAAAGATTTGAGGTTACATATGCACTGACTGGATTGCCGGGAAGCCCAATAACAGGCTTCTCGGAACAAATGGCTAATATAGTTGGTTTTCCTGGTCGAATATTTATCCCATGCACGATAATTCCGGGAGGTCCTAATTTCTTAATTACCTCTGAAGTAACATCCCTATCACTGACAGATGATCCAGCAGTAAACACTAACAAATCACATGCATCGATCGCTTTTTTAGCAATTCCGAATAAATCCCCGATGTTGTCTTTTATTATTCCATACCTTATCGGCTCTCCCCCCCAACTTTGAACTAAAGCTGAAAGCATGTAAGTATTGACATCCCGAATTTGCCCTAGGAGCACTTCAGCTTCAGGGTTTACCAATTCATCTCCACTGGAAATGATCCCAACTCTCGGTCTGGATCTGACATTAATATTGTTTATTCCCAAAGCTTTCAACCCACCAATTTCAATAGCTCGAATTCTCGTCCCGGACGGAATTAAGATGGAACCAGATTCTATTTCCTCTCCAACATGCAAGACATTTTCACCAGGCGCAACTGCCCTTCTTATTTCTATCTCTTCATTGTTTATTTTTTGTGTATCCTCGATCATCACCACTGAATCTGCATTGCCCGGAAGCATCCCGCCCGTATGAATCTGAAGCGCTTGATCTTTGGATAGAACTAGATCAATTTGTTCTCCCATTTTCACTTCCCCAATATTCATCAGGTAAACCGGGGATTGATTTGAAGCTCCAAAAGTTGACACGGATCTGACTGCATAACCATCTACTGTACTTCTCGGAAAATTTGGTAAAGATTGAGGGGCAAATATATTTTCTGATACTACCCTTCCCAGACAATTTTCAACAGCCGTGTTTTCTGAGGAACAATATTTACCGGGCAGGGATTTTATTATTTCGGAGAGTGCGTCTCTCGGGGTTTTAAGTATTAAGAATTCAGACATTTTATTGTGCTTCTCATTTTATCCAAAAGGTAAGAACCAAGAAATATACGGTCAAACCATAAACAGAAGTAATCAGGGTATTGAAAAAAGGCCAGACAGGTTTTCCGCCATTTTTAATCCTGATCAACCATAATCCTTGCAAGCAACCCAAAGGGAAGGTTAATAGTGCTGGCCAAACGATTCCAATAGGGAAATGAAAAATAACTCCTGATGCAAGGAAAACATATGATCCAATCAAAAGGATATTATGGATTGGTATCGCTTTTTGCCAGGATAGAGCTCTTAGGAAGGTTTTCCGCTCAATTTTCAGATCGTTCGCATAAGTTGAAAAACCGAAAGCTAAATATGAGGCAAGCGCGATGCAAGTTAAAGGGAAGCTGACAAATAATAATATATTTTGGTAAAAGTGGAAAACTGAAAAATAACCAAGCGCGGTAGTTATTCCAGCCTGGAAAATTGAAAGGATTATTTCTAAGTATCCTTTACCTCCTAAATTAAATGGTGGAATTATTAAAGCGATATAGCCAATTATTGATAGCAGATATAGAATTTCCTGAAAATTTGACAGGCTTTTACGAATTAACTGACCTACAACAACCATCCCACAAATAATTAACAAAGAAGTCGAGAGGATGAGGAATAACTTCTTATTTTTCCCCACCCACTCGACCATTCCATCAATCTCAGAAAAAAAAGTTGATGGCGAATAAAATATTCTTAAAGAATATCCTGATAGAACAAGACAAATGGTCCACAATAAACCAAGGAAGAAATCGAACGATTGAAAATTCGCACCAACATAATGAGCGATCCCACCACCCAAAAAATATGTACCAACTGAAATGATAAAAATGAACAAACTTTTGAAATTAATTAATGCTCTAAAATGCAAGGATCTCATACCCGGCTGCCATTCATCAATTTATTTCTTATTAATTGGTAGGGAATTATGCAAATCCTTTAAATGCATCTGAGTATGGATACTAATCATCCTGATCATGTTGAATATCTTGGTCTCACCCAGGGCAGGATGTCTTCCAACTTTCTCAAAATCATGTTCCGAGATTTGACTTACCCAAATCACCGTATCGTTGCGTGTCTTTTTGAATAAATCAATTAAGTCTTTTATTTCAAATCCCTTCAACTTCAAAATCTGGGCATTGTTATAATCATCGACGGTGAAATCATTAGTTACACCTAGTCCACTAATTCTTATACTGTCAAATAAAACAATAAATGATTGTTCTGCAGAGATGAAATGCGCCAGGATATCTTTGACCTGCCATTCATATTCTCCAAAATATACAATTGAACTCCATTCCGGGATTGCTAAAGAAGTAAATAATTCAACGATTCGATCACCATCCGAAATTAATTTTTCAATTATTTTCTCTCGAGAGATCAATTCACTTACTCCGCAGACTTAATATCTTAATGAGTATCCACCATCGACATCAATTACTTGCCCGGTAATATAAGTATTGTTTATCAAATATTCCATTAAGGAAGTTATTTCCTTGGGTGATGCAGGTCGTTTTAAGGGAATTTTATTGATCAATTTCTCCCATTCAACGGAGTCAAATTCAACTGAAGGGATGACCAATCCTGGTGCAATCGCGTTTACCCTGATGTCAGGTGCCAAAGCTTTAGCCAATATTCTGGTCAGGGTTTCCAGTCCTGCTTTACTTATTGAATAGGCAGGAAATCCCACCCAATTCATATTAGCACCGACATCACTAATATTTATGATCAAACCGCCTTTTGACATCCTCTTTGATGCTTCCTGGGCACATAACAAAGGGGCTCGCAAATTTATCGAGATCGATTCATCAAATTCTTGGGTTGTTAGCGAACGGATATCACCTTTATTCATAATAGCCGCAGAATTGATCAAAACTTGAACTTCATGCTTTAGAGTGTCGATATATTCCCACATATTATTAATTTCATCAGGAATCCGCAGGTCTGCTTTATAAGGGTAGACTGGTGTTCCGAATGCCTGGATCTCAGCAAATGTCTCTCTTGCTTGAATTTCTGAGGAAAAATAATGTAATACTATCGCATAACCCTGTTGAGCCAGACTTAAGGCGAAATGTCTACCCATTCTATGCGCCGCGCCGGTTACAACTGCTAATTTTAAATTATTATTTTCCGACATATTATTCTTAATGCGAATTAAGGCAAATAGGTATTCGCATTTCCATTAATCTTATATATCATTTCTTAAAGTAATTAGAAATGAAAAACCAAATATTCGCGGGACGTTCTGCCAATCGGCGAACGAAATAAGGATACCAATGGGTTCCAAAAGGAACGTAGATTCTCATTGGAATTCCTTCTTTTGAATATTTCTCCTGTAGATCTCGACGAATACCAAAAAGCATCTGAATTTCCAACATCTTCCTTGGAAGCTCGTGTGATTGCATATACGAAATTGCGTATTTAATTCTATTTTCATCATGAGTACCAATGGCTGTGATTGGTGGAATTCTTCCGTCATCGCTCAGTTTCCTGGCATCATACATAACTGCACCATCCAGCATTACTTTTGTCAGCAAATCAAAATTTGCATCCACATCCCTTTTCTTTGGAAAGGCGAGTTTAGCAGTTTCTTTATAAGCACCTTTCACCAAACGAAAACATGCCCCTTCGCTCAATAACGCCCGTGTATCTGCTTCTGTTCGGTACAGGCAGGATTGCACAACTATACCAACATTTATATATCCTGTTTCTTTCATTTTCCTGAAAAGCCGAATGGTGGCATCTGTAAATTGCGAATCCTCCATGTCAATACGAATGAAATTTCCAAATTCCTTGGCTTTGTGTAGAATTGTTGCTAAATTAATTTCACATTCTGTATCGCTTAAAGCAAGACCAATTTGAGTCAATTTTATTGAAACATTCGCTCTCACATCGTTGAAGTTAATTTGCTCGAGGATTTCCAATATTCCCTGCGTGGAGGATTTGGCTTCTTCAAGAGTTGATGTATGTTCACCCAATTGATCCAGTGTAGCATTGATCCCCTTTAAATTCAGATCTTTTACAATTCGCATCGCATCATTCACTTCTTCACCGGCGACAAAACGGGAGGCTGCCTTCCATGCAAATTCCCATTTTGTAAAGATGTTTTGTGCCCATGAAGCTTTTGAGAGATAGATCAGAAATGCCCGAAGCATACTTCGTCCTTGTAAATGAATATTTTATTGGAATTTTCAACGGTATTCTAGCATAATAAACTCCAATATGGTTGTGTTATACTCGCAAAAGCAATTTACTAAAAAAAGAAGGATTTAATTTGAGAATCAGAAACTCTTCGTTTTTCTTGCGGTGGGTATATTTACTTTTGATATCCCTGGCAGCAGTAGTCGCTGTCATTGAGCTTGTCTCATATAGCCACTTGCGGTCAAATTATCCCTCTGGAATGATGATGGGAGGAGTCCCTGTAGGTGGATTAAATCCACAAGATGCAGCACAGCGAGTATTACAAAGATATTCGTTACCGGTTGAAATCCATTACAACGATGCGGTTTTCCAACTTGATCCGGGATTGGTAGGATTTGAAGTAAATATTGAAAGCATGCTTGCTGCAGCTGACCTTCAGCGTACCACTTCTTCATTTTGGGCAGGTTTTTGGAATTTCCTTTGGAACAGGTCTGCTCCTTCTATTGATGTTCCATTGGTATCAATAATTTCTGAAGATAGATTAAGAACTTATCTCAAGACCGAAATTTCCACTCGCTATGATAAATTGCCAACTTCCGCACAACCCATACCAGGAACCATCGATTTCCAGCCAGGCACCCCCGGACAGATTTTAAATATCGATAGATCTGCGGCATTGATTGCAGATGCATTACGATCTCCGCAAAACCGTACAGTTATCATTTCATCTCAACAAACCATTGCCAATCGACCTCCTTTTTCAAATTTAAAACTGTTAATAAAACAGATAATAGACGAGAATAATTTCGATGGGACAATTGGAGTATATATTCTTGATCTGCAAACAGCAGAAGAGTTACACTTTGGCTATCAGGCTGACGAAGAATTATCAATTAATCCAGATATTGCTTTCACTGCATCCAGCACAATTAAAATGCCCATCATGGTTTCTGTTTATAAGAAATTCAATGGAATCCTCAACGAAAATGCATCAAGTTTAATGCTGGGAATGTTAAAACTGTCTGAAAATCCTGCTACCGATTCATTAATGAGCCTTCTGGACAAGGATCTGGGACCTTTGAAAGTTACAGATGATCTTAAATCCCTGGGCTTTAAAAGTACATTCATTGCAGGCTTTTTTTATGATAACGCTCCAAATTTATTGCCTTATTATTCCACTCCTGCCAACCTTCGATCAGACGTCAATACCAATCCAGATGCATACAGTCAGACAACACCTTCAGATATTGGGTTGTTGCTTGAAGATATCTACCAGTGTTCGGAAACGGGTGGTGGAGCTCTTATTGCCACTTTTCCCGGACAGATAAACAAAAAAAGTTGCCAGGAAATGATCCAGTATCTAAAAGAAGATAAGATTGGTCTATTGATCGAAGCCGGGGTTCCCGATGGCACTTCCGTGGCACATAAGCATGGGTGGGTTCTTGATGTAAAAACAGGTGTGTACCATGACATCAGTGATGCAGGGATTGTTTATACTCCAGGAGGAAATTACATCATATCCATTTATGCCTATCATCCGGTTCAAATTATTTGGGAATATCCCATCTCCCGCCTCGGAGCTGCCCGTATGTTCGCTGATATTTCGAGAGTAGTTTATAATTACTTTAACATTGCTAATCAGTGAATTAATACCTATCAATCGAATAAATATCTCTTTGGATGAACGTTTTATGCCAATCAAATGAATCAAATTATTGGACTTATTCGTTTACAGCAAATTGATAGCCGGCTTGACCGTGTTCGGACGAGATTACATCAAATTAAATTGATCCTTGAAAACGATCAAGAGATCAGGGAGATCGTTTCACAAAAGGAAGCACTTGAACTCAAATTAAGTAATATAAGAAGCGATATTTCAACAAATGAAACTATAGTAAAGAACCAACAAGTAAAAATACAGCAGTTGCAAGTTAACCTTTATAGTGGGAAAGTTCTGAACCCAAAGGAATTACAGGAGCTCGAAGCAGAGATCGCGAGTTGTCAGAGACAACTAAATTCCAGCGAAAACAAATTGTTGGAATTAATGATCATATGTGAAGAAATTCAAAAAGAATATGATGCAACATCCTCCAGTCTCGTTTCGGTTCAAAAGTCTTCCGAATCGAAGAATTCTCAGGTTCTGACCGAACAGGCAAACCTAATAAAAGAGATTGATAAACTAAATTCAGAAAAAAAAGCCTCTGAAATTTCAATAACTGAAAAGGATGTTAATATTTACAATAAACTCAGAGGTCAAAAGGGAGGAATCGCTTTATCAGTAATTTCTGAGGATGCATGTAGTTCTTGCGGAGCCACTTTAACTCCGGCTCAGCATCAGGCAGTAAGAGCTTTAGATCGTATGATATTTTGCCCCTCCTGTGGCCGAATTCTTTTCACAACCTAGAAAATTGCAGGATCGTTGAAGAAATGATTCCTCACCTCGATCAATTATCTTTTTGGATTGGGTTTATTTTTGCGAGTCTAATGATCTTGCTGTTAAAGTTTCTTCTTCCATTTTCAAAGCAAATTCAAACTATTTTAAAAGAAAAAAAGAAAAATATAAATAGACATATTACAGATAACGTAAAGGAACAATATTTATCGAATTTGTACATTCAGGTTCAAGGGCTTCACCTGGCATCTCCCCTTTTTATGCTTGATGAAATATTGATAGTTCCGAAATTAATGGCTCCACCTGCCAGGGTTTCTCCAGATGAAACAAGGTATGCTGATGACTTTGTTTCAGGTATCATCCCATATCTACCAACCTGGCCTGAGGTGGCAGCAACCTTCAAAGCACCAACTTTGACAATTTCTGAAGCACTTTCAGGTAATTCAGATATCGTGATAACAGGTAAACCTGGAACAGGGAAATCTGTTGCCCTTGCTTATATGGCTTCCCTCCTTTCCCACAATTCAAAAGGATCTGGTCTTCCAGAAGATACAATACCATTTCTGGTGGATCTGGCAGATATAAACCTGCTAGCGATTGGAGACAAAGATCCAATAGATCTAATCATAAATAACATAAGGACCTCTTATCCCATGGGGGATGCAAACCGAAACCCTTTATTCGTAAGAGATCAATTTTCATTAGGTCATGCATTATTATTACTGGATGGTACAGACGAACTCACCGAAGGAACTTTAACTCCGACCATAGATTTTATCAGGTCAATAAAGCAGAATTATCCTCGAACAAGAATAATTACAACTGGAAATCCGGAAAATTTATCTGGTTTGGTCACTTTAAACTTTATTCCATTTTCGATTGCTTACTGGGATCAACCAGATCGGCAAAGGTTCCTTGCAAAATGGGGTGAAAATTGGTTCCAAACAGTACCTGTCGAAAGCAGCGACCAATCAGAAATATTTAAGGTTCACCAGTTGCTGATCAACAACTGGATAAATTCAATTGATTCCAACTGTTCCCCTTTTGAATTGACATTGCTAACATGGGAAAGTTATGCAGGAGATATCACCGGGGGAAATGTGCTTGATTCGATTAATTCCCACATCAAACGGTTAATACCGGTGGATGTACCCATGCAATCAATTGAATTGCTAGCCTTCCACTCAATGCTTTCTGGTACAACCTATTTTTCAATGAGCCAGGTACGTGAGTGGATCAAATCCCTTCAAATTGATGAAAGTATTCCACACATCAAGGAAGGTTTAAATTTTCCCGAGGATCAAGGAAAGATAAATATTGAAAATAAGAATCTTAAAAATTCCGTTCAAGCGAAAAGTGTAATAACCCAACTGGTAGAGAATGGTTTGCTTTCAACTCATCCAAATGACCGTTTGAAATTCACTCACCCAATATTCTGTGGTTTTTTAGCTGCAAACAAATTTGATGACCAAACCGTAGAATCGATGATAAATTCACCAAACTGGGTCGGGAAATTTATCGCTTTAAATTATTACACAGCAGTTCATGATGCAAAATCCATGGTAGATAAATTTTTACTCATCCCGGACGATCTCATGGAACGAAATTTGCTAATTGCTGCCAGTTGGTTGAGAGACGCAGTAATTGAATCAGACTGGCGAATCCCTTTTATGGAAAGACTTGGTTCATTGATCCAAATCAGTGGACGACCCTTGGGTTTTCGAGGTCAAATCCTGGCAGCCATGATCCAGGGCAATGACGAAGGTATTCGGGTTCTGCTTCGACACCTGATGCAGTCGGAAGATCTTGACCTCCTTCGATTGTGTTTCCTGGGAAGTGCAATGCTAAAAGACATTAAATCTGTAGATATGATTGCCAATTTCCTTGTTCATGAAAACCCCTTAATTGTTCAAACAGCTTGTCTTGCGTTGGTAACGATTGGTACCCGTTCTGCTATGGATTTTGTGGCAAACGCACTCCTTCACGGAGAAAAAGAAACTCGAAAATCAGCAGCAGAAGCTCTCGCAAACCATCCGACTGAAGGTCATGCCATCCTTCGTGAAGCAATTGAATTCGAAGATTTTCTGGTCAGGTGGGCTGTTGTTTATGGTCTCGGAAGGATAAACGAATTTTGGGCGAAGGATTTAATATCAAAATCACGACTCGAAGATGAACAATGGATCGTACGAAACGCTGCAGATGAAATTCTGGAAGCTAAACTTCATACCGCCAGTCATATTCCAAAAAGATTATTACCAACATCTGAATGTCCATGGCTGATCTCATTTGCTTCCAAAAAAGGTCTCGGGATTACTCCGGGCAAACCAGCAACCGAAATTTTGTTAATGGCATTGGAGGAAGGAAGCGAAGAAGAACAACTTGCCTCTTTGGATTACCTGCGAATTTCAAATTCCATGGATATTTTTCCAGTTTTTTATGAAAAGATGTCGGGGAGTAACCCGGTTCTCCGTGAAGCAATATTCCGCACGATCTGGGAAATGGCAGCCAGAGGAGTAAAGATCCCAGATCCACGGGTATTTGAAGTGAGCAAAGAATGTTAATAACGAATGCAAGTATTGTGACTTGGGAAGAACCCAATCGGATTCTCTACGATCACGCGATATACATCAACAATGATCAAATATGCGATGTAGGTCCTCGTGAATTGATTACAACCAAGTATCCTGAAAAAGAAATCCTGGATGCGCAAGGGCAGCTGGTGATGCCAGGAAATATATGCGCCCATACACATTTTTATGGTGCATTTTCGAGAGGGATGAACATCCCCGCTTCTCCTCCGAAGGATTTTTCTGAAATTCTTTCAAAACTTTGGTGGCCACTGGATCGCTCACTCACATCTGAAGATATTTACTATTCTGCCATGATCTGCCTTATCGATTCTATCAAACATGGGACGACTACTTTGATCGATCACCATGCTTCCCCAAATTCAATTGATGGCTCCCTGGATATCATTGCCAAAGCGGTTCAGGAAGCGGGTTTACGCAGTGTTCTGAGCTATGAAGTATCCGACAGGAATGGACCCGCCAACGCCAGGGCGGGTATTTCTGAAAATGTAAGATTTATTAAATATGTCCAAGATCCCAAACATAATTCATCCCTCATTAAGGCTGCCTTCGGTTTGCACGCCAGTCTGACTTTGTCATCGAACACCCTTGATGTTTGCCGGGAAGCAATTCCGGAAAATGAAGGATTTCATATTCATGCCGCTGAATCAATAATTGATGAAAGTGATTGTATTAATAAATACGGAAAACGGGTAATCGAGCGGTTGTTCGAACACAAGATACTCGGTCCCAAGAGTATCGTTGCTCATGCTGTTCATGTTGATCCTAATGAAATGGATATCCTCGCTGGGACAAAAACTTGGGTCACCCATCAACCTCGTTCCAACATGAATAATGGGGTCGGCGTTGCCCCGGTTGAACAATTATTAAGAAAAGGTGTCAGACTTTGTCTTGGTAATGATGGCTTTTCTAATTCCATGTGGGAAGAATGGAAAACCGCCTATTTATTACAGAAATCTGGTAATCTGGATCCCAGATCTTTATCGGCTTCAGACGTAACTAAGATGTCCATTTATAACAATGCGGGATTGGTTCACGAATACTTCCCCGAATCTTTAATTGGGATTATTGCTCCAGGAGCATTTGCAGACCTGATTTTTGTAGATTACATCCCTCCAACTCCATTGAACTCTGAAAACCTGCCCTGGCATATAATTTTTGGGTTCCATGAAAGCATGATCACAACCACTTTGGTGGCGGGAAAAGTATTAATGAAGGATAGAAAGTTAACATTTCTGGATGAGAATGAAATTTCCTGTAAATCGCGGGAACTTGCCCAAAAAGTGTGGCATAGGTATGAGTCAAATTTTGAAAATTGAAGGTCTTAATGACTGAAACAAATTTTTGGAAGATCGCGATCGTTGGAGGAACTGGAAAAGAAGGCAAGGGATTGGCTTATCGTTGGGGTAAAACCGGTCATCAGATCATAATCGGTTCCCGTGATCCATTTCGAGCAGAGGCAACTGCCAATGAATTGAACCTAAAATTACCCAATAATGTAATTAGTGGTATGGAAAATAAAGAAGCTGCGTCTGAAGGACAGATCGTGGTCTTGACTGTACCTTATTCAGTACATAGGGAAACAATTATCAACTTGAAGGATGCAATCCCAGGAAAGTTGATTATAGATGTTACCGTGCCACTTGTTCCCCCGAAGGTCACCAAAGTCCAAATGCCCCTGGCAGGTAGTGCAGCGCAGGAAGCCAACGATATCTTAGGTTCTTCTGTTCAGTTAACCGCTGCTTTTCAAAACATATCGTACGAAAATCTCATCAATTTTGATCAGAATTATGAATGCGATGTGCTTGTCACTGGTACAAGTAAAGAAGCCCGGCTAAGGACATTGGCTCTTGTCAAAGATGCCGGCTTTATCGGATGGGATGCAGGACCTATCGAGAATTCTGTAGTATTGGAAGGACTAACCAGTATCTTAATCGGGATCAATCGAACTTACGGATCTACAAAGGCAGGGATTCGGATCACCGGAGTTAAAAGGGATCTTTAATGTTAACTCTAACTCCCCTGGAAAGATTTCCATACATTCAAGCCGGGGATGATCTAGTAAATGTAATTAATAATTCATTAACCACTAATAAAATTAATATTCTTGAAAATGATATCCTTGTTATTACTCAAAAGATCGTTTCAAAATCTGAAGGCAGATTTATCAATCTGAAATCAGTGACACCTTCGCAAGAAGCCATGAAATTGGCAGGAACATGCGAAAAAGATGGACGCCTGGTTGAGTTGATCCTTCAGGAAAGTAAGAGCGTCCTTCGAGTTCGCACTGGTACCATAATTGTAAGGCACCGACTTGGTTTTGTTTGCGCAAATGCCGGGATTGACCATTCGAATGTTTTTCAGGAAAATCCCGAGTCATTAGAATCAGTTCTTCTCCTTCCTGAAGATCCTAATCTTTCGGCTCGAATTATTCGTGAGAAAATTAAAGAAATCTCTGGGGTAACTATTGGGATCCTGATCATCGATTCGCATGGTCGAGCCTGGAGGCTGGGTGTTGTCGGATTTTCGATCGGAATTTCCGGTATCCCAGGACTGATTGACATGCGCGGACGAGAAGACTTGTTTGGTGGAAAGTTACGGATCACTGAAATCGCAGTTGCTGACGAATTGGCTGCTGCCGCGTCCCTAATGATGGGTCAGGCATCAGAAGGATTCCCAGTTATTCATGTTCGAGGTTTTCCTTATCCTCTGAGAGATGGCAACTTGAGCGAATTGATCCGCCCTATTGAAAATGATCTATTTAACACTTGAACAAATAATACTTTACGCTCACAAAAACAAATGAGAGTAACCGCATTCGCAGGTGGAGTCGGTGGCGCTAAATTGATCGATGGTCTGGCTGCCTGTCTTCCTCCAGAAGATTTGACCATCATAGTTAATACCGGTGACGATTTTAATTTCCTGAATTTGCATATTAGTCCTGATGTTGATACCATCTGTTATACACTTGCGGGGATTTCAAATCCTGAAACGGGTTGGGGAGTTATCAATGAAAGTTGGAATGCATTAACCAATATTAAATTTCTTGGAGGACCTGACTGGTTCCGCATTGGGGACACAGATTTCGGTACACATATCGAACGCACCAGGCGGTTGCATAATGGAGAAACGCTTAGCCAGATAACTGAACAATTCTGTCATGCATGGGGGGTAAAAAATGTTGTACTGCCAATGTCCAACGATCCTGTTTCAACGATCACAAAGACTATTGATTTTGGAGATCTTCCTTTCCAGGATTATTTTGTTAGATTGAAATGCGATCCTGTTTTAAAAGCCATTGAATTTAAAGGTATTTACGATGCAATGCCGGCTCCAGGAGTGTTGGAGGCCATATCGCAGGCTGAGGTGGTGATCATTTGCCCTTCAAATCCCTGGGTCAGTATTGACCCAATAATTTCGATTAATGGAATCCTTCCTAATCTAATTAAGAAACCTGCCATTGCAATTTCACCTATTATTCATGGCCAAGCCATTAAAGGACCTGCTGCAAAAATGTTTACAGAACTTGGAATTGAGCCTTCAGCTTTGGCAGTCGCTGACCATTATAAAGAGTTTATTAATGCTTTTGTCCTGGATAGAGAAGACCTGGACCTGGAAAATGACATAGGAAAACTGGGTATCACTCCTTTCACGACCAATACTCGGATGGTTTCCAATGAATCTCGGGTTCAATTGGCAAAAGATGTGTTAAACTTCTGCGAGAGGATAATCGACTAATCTATGACAATTTGGGCGATCGTTCCTGTAAAACCTTTGCGTTTGGGAAAATCACGCCTTTCCAGTGTTATCTCAGATGAAGAACGGATAAAACTAAATACCAATCTCCTGGAACACACCTTGAAAACTTTGGCAGAAATTCCAGAAATTGGACAAGTACTTGTAGTAAGCAGAGATGCCAATGTGGTTTCACTCGCCAGGGAATTTGGAGTAAGAACCATTTTGGAAAATGGTTCACCTCACTTAAATTCAGCATTAATGAGAGCAACTGTATTTGCACAACAACACACCATACGAGGTGTGTTGATATTACCGGCTGATCTACCCCTGGTTTCTAAAAGTGACATCATTTCTTTTATCAACATGGCTGAGAATCCTCCAATTGTTGTGATTTCTCCTGACCGACGTGAGGATGGTACAAATGCGCTATTGATCTCACCGGCAGGATTAATTGAGTACGATTTTGGACCCGGATCCTTCCTAAGACATTGCGAAAGAACCAAGCAGGCTGGTGTCCGGTTGGAGATCGTAAAACTTTCATCTTTGGCATTTGATCTGGATATTCCGGATGATTTATATTTACTTGATAAATTAAATGGGATCAACCGTTAAAATAAGAGGCACTTATGGCACAACGCGTCGCATTATATCTGCAAGATTCACATGATTTACGCGATGGTTTAAATATCGTCAAATATGCCGAAGCACAAGGGTTCGAGGCAGTTTGGCAGGCTGAATCACGTCTTGTCCGGGATGCAATTGTGCCCATGGCAGCTTACGCTGCTGTGACGGACAAGATCAAAGTTGGATCTGGAGTGATAAACAATTGGACCAGAAATATTGGTCTTCTGGCGGCGACATTTTTAACCCTTGATGATCTTGCTCCGGGAAGAATTATTTGCGGTATCGGCGCGTGGTGGGATCCTTTGGCGAAGAATGTCGGTATAGATAGAAAAAAACCACTGGTGGCCATGCGGGAAACTATCGAAATTCTTCGACGCTTGTTGAATATGGAACGGGTTACCTATCATGGTGAATTTCACCATGTCGAAGGGATCGAACTTGATGTAGTTCATGGTAGACGGGAACCCCGTCAGGTACCGATCATGATCGGTGCAACCGGGGATATGATGATGGAGCTGGCAGGTGAAATCTGCAACGGGGTGGTTCTTAATTATTGCGTTCCCCCCAATTACAATGATAATGCCTTGGAATTCCTCGAAAAAGGAGCTCGAAAATCAGGTAAAACCATTGAGCAGATCGACAGACCACAATTAATTGTTTGTTCCGTGGACCATGATCACGAAAAAGCGATCGAGACTTCAAAAATGCTTCTTTGCCAATATCTCGCACAACAACCACACATCGCCAAAGCATCTGGAGTATCCGATGAGATCGTCATTAAGATCCAATCGATGTTGGGCTGGCCGGCAACAAAAGAACAGATCAACCTGGCAAAACACCTTGTCCCTGATGAGTTGGTTGATAAGATAACTGCCTCAGGTACCCCTGATGAATCGCGCCGGAAAGTAAAAGAATATATAAATCACGGTTGCACTTGTCCAATTTTGTATTCGGCTGGAGGAAATATTAACCTCCTAATAGATACTTTTTCGCAAATAACAACCTGGTAATCATCCACAATAAACGACTGTTGGAAATAATCATGAAAAAACAACCAAATTCCCGTCATTGTTTTGTTTGCGGATTGGAAAACCCTGTTGGTTTAAAACTTAAAATATATGAGATCGCAGAAGGTCTAATTGAAACGACTTTTACAGCTCCTACTCACTTTCAAGGCTATCCGGGAGTCCTTCATGGAGGGATCGTTGCTTCAATTCTGGATGAAATTAGCGGTCGAGCCTTAATGGGTGATCCTTCAAAACCTCGATTTATGTTTACCGGGAAACTGGAAGTAAAATATAGAATGAATGTTCCTATTGGAAAACCTCTTCGCGTAATTGGAAAAGCCATCAAGAATAAAAGCAAGGTTGCAGAAGGATGGGCTGGAGTCTACAATGAAAATGATGAATTATTGGCAGAGGCAAAAACCTTGTTGATTGATGTCCCCGACGAAATATTGGCTCTGACCGATATAGAGAACATTGGGTGGAAGATTTACCCGGATTGAAATTGGAAAAGAATGGCGCGAGTGAAGTATTTTAGACCTGGATCATTGAAAGAGGCGATTGAACTTCTTACCATGCAAGATACAATCCCGCTTGCTGGTGGAACATATCTGACTTCTTTGAAACCTTTTGCCAAAAACCTGGTCGATCTGCAAGACCTTGGCCTCGATAAAATCAAGGCAAGAACAAATTTTATTGAGATCGGTTCAATGGTCAAACTGCAACAATTGTACAATTCCCAAATACTTCCTGAACCATTTCAAATTGCGCTCAAATTGGAGGCACCATTAAATATTCGAAATTCGATCAGTCTGGGAGGACAAATCACTAGATGCACCGGAAGGTCATCTTTAGCAACAGCATTGTTGGCAATGGATGCCAAAATTACTCTGAAACCCGGTAGTGAAACTCTTTCCTTATTGGAATTTCTTTTAATTAAACGAAACGGGTTAAAAAATCAAATAATAACTAGTATATTAATTGAGCCCAAAATCCAATTTTCTTTCCATTTTATCTCTAGAACTTCTTATGATCTTCCGATTGTGTGCGTGGCAGTTGGGGAATTCCAAAGCAGTAAACTACGCATTGCGCTGGGTGGATATGGTGAAAACCCAATCCTTGCTTACGAAGGGAGATTTTCTGACAACCTGGAATTATTTGCAGGTAATGCATTCACGAATGCAGAGGATGCTTGGGCTTCAGCAAGTTACAGATCTGCAATGGCTGAGATATTGACCAAACGATGTTTGGATCAATTGGTTCCTTAATAATATTCATGAATATTACGGCTGGTTTATTCTAAAAATTAATGGTTCAATAAATAGAATTCTTTTACTTCTCATGAAAATCAATCTTTGTATAAATGGTATTCAAAAAACATTATTTATCTCCCCTGTGGATAATTTATTTAAGGTGTTGCGAAATTCTGGTTACCATTCCTTAAAATTTGGTGATGAACATGGCTATTCTGGAGTTGATACTATTCTATTGGACGGAAATCCGGTCAACTCCAGCCTTATTTTTGCGGTTCAAGCCATTGGACACAAAATTGTAACTGCTGAATCCCTGGGTGATCTTCCTGACCAGGGATGGAAAAGGACCAAAGGATTACATCCTCTTCAACTGGAATTCATCGCATCAGGTGCAATTCAGTGTGGATATTGCACTCCTGCCCAATTATTGGCTGCAAAAGCCCTCTTGGATTTTAATCCTGACCCGACCGAAGACGAGGTCCGGGAGGCATTATCCGGTGTGTTATGCAGGTGTACGGGTTACCAAAAACCAGTTGAAGCTGTCCTCAGAGCTGCGTCACGAATGCGTAACGAAGTACCTACCGATCCAAAATCAAATTTTCATTTTAAAACATATCCAATTGGTAAATTCAACCTGATCGGAAAACCAGAGATCAAATCCGACGCGATAAAACTATCCCAGGGAAAGCCGGCTTTTACAGCTGATTTTAGTATGCAAGGGATGCTTTATGCAAAAGTGTTAACCAGCCCTTTTCCTCATGCCCGCATCCTGAAGATCGATGCAACTCGAGCAAGGAATTTACCTGGAGTTGAGGCTGTCCTTACCTGGCAGGATATTCCCCGTGTAATTTATTCGACCGCAGGACAATCTGATCCAATTCCTGGACCGCTAGATACCTTTTCGCTGGACAATAAGGTCCGATTCGTCGGGGATAGAGTGGCATTTGTGGCAGCAGAAAGCATGGAAATTGCGGAAAATGCAGTCAAACTAATAAAAGTTGACTTTGAAATACTACCTGCAATTTTAGATGCTGGGAATGCTATGAAAACGGATGCTCCAATATTACATGATGAGAAGGAGTATGTAAATTTTGCAGGTTCAAATCCAACAAAAAATATTGCTGCGGAAATTAGAATTGATATTGGGAATGTCGAACAAGGTTTTTTTGAGGCGGATGAAATATTTGAAGAGTCATATGAAGTATCCAAAGTACAACATAGTCATTTGGAACCACATGTTGCGCTCAGTTATTGGGACGAAAATGACCGTCTGGTGATCCGCACAAGCACACAGGTCCCATTTCATGTTCGTAGAATTCTTTCACCTTTATTAGACCTGCCTGTGAAGAGGATCCGTGTGATCAAACCTCGCATTGGTGGTGGCTTTGGTGGAAAGCAAGAGGTATTAATTGAGGATATCGCTGCACATCTGACCATAGCAACCAAAAGACCTGTCATGTTTTCATATACCCGGGAAGATGAGTTTATCTCATCCCGATCCCGTCATCCAATGAAAATTCATATAAAAACAGGTGTAAAAAAGGACGGAACCATTACGGCGAATGAAATGAAAGTTCTATCTGATACCGGTGCATATGGTTGTCATGGATTGACTGTTACCGGAAATACCGGTCATAAATCAATGGCTTTGTATGTTGGAAATGGAAAATATAGGATGGCTCCAAACATCAGGTTTTATGCAGATGTCGTGTATACCAATACGCCTCCTGCCGGGGCTTTTCGCGGGTATGGTGTTCCTCAAGGTTTCTGGCCCCTCGAACGACATATGGATCAAATTTCTAGAAAATTAGGGTTGGATCCGATCGAATTCCGCTTAAAAAACGCAATTCACCCAGGTGAATTCCATCCATTCAGCACTGCCTGGAATGAGGGGCGCGAACCAAGACCGGAGATAATTAATACAGTAGGCTTGGAAGAATGTGTAAAACAAGGGAAAATTGCGATAGATTGGGATCAAAAATTTAACAACATCGAATGGCATCAACCACACGGCAATTTTAATGATCGAATTGGATACCCATATCGAAAAGGGATAGGGGTTGCATTAGTCATGCAAGGAACGGCAATCCCCTATTTGGATATGGGTGGTGCATCGATCAAAATGAATGATGATGGATCATTCAATTTGCTGATCGGCGCTACCGATCTGGGAACTGGCTCGGATACTGTTCTCGGTCAAATGGCTGCAGAAATCCTGGGGGTTCCCCTTGAGGATATTATCATCTATTCATCTGACACGGATTTCACTCCATTTGATAAAGGAGCTTACGCCTCCAGTACAACCTATGTTTCCGGTCATGCTGTAGTAAAAGCTGCAACTCAAGTTGCAGAAAGAATAAAAATTCGTGCCGCAAAATTGCTTGATATTCAAGATCACTTGGTTTTTAATTTGTCTGACAGAAAAGCCATCCATCCTGATGGTCGTTCTGTGTCATTTCAGGATATCGCCCTAAGTACTTTGCATCATTTCACTCAAGAGCAGATCATGGCGGTTGCTTCTTTTACTGCCGAGTCATCCCCTCCCCCTTTCGGTGCCCAATTTGCAGAAGTGACTGTCGACTTGGAGACTGGACAAGTGAAAGTGGACAAACTTGTGATGGCAGTGGATTCAGGAGTCATAATCAACCCGAATACTGCATTTGGTCAGATTGAAGGTGGGATGGCACAGGCACTGGGTTATGCAATCTGTGAAGAAATGAAATATGATCAGTCAGGAAATGCCAGGGAAAAAGATTTTAAGAATTATCATATAATTCGCTCTAACGAGATGCCTGAACTGGTTTCCATTTTTGTCGAAACAAGAGAGCCCAGCCATCCATTTGGTGTTAAAGCTGCTGCTGAAATCCCTATGGATGGAGTTGCTCCTGCAATAGGTAATGCAATTCGTGATGCGATTGGTGTAGATATGAGGACATTACCGATTACCCCAGAAAAAATTTGGAAGGAAATAACACAAAAATAAAACCCATGCCATCCATATACCAGACCCTTCATGAACTTGAAATATATTCAAAATCAGCAACCCTTTGCACTGTAGTTAATACAAGCGGGTCCACGCCTCGTCATTCAACCAGCAAGATGATCGTTTATCCAGATGGTTCAATAATCGGCACGGTTGGCGGAGGTGAATTAGAGAACCAGGTCATTGCTGAAGCATTATTATGCCAAAAGAATGGATTATCCCGATTACTCGAGTATAAGATGACAGATCCTGAACGTGGTGATGTCGGAATCTGCGGAGGTCAGGTTATGATATATGTTGAACCGATACATCCGGCACCTTTAATTGTGGTAATCGGGGGTGGGCATGTTGGGAAAGCGGTAGCCCATCTTGCTAAATGGCTTGGCTATAGAATCGCGGTCTCTGATGATCGACTTCTTTTTTGTACACTGGAAGCAAATCCAGATGCAGATTTTTTTATTCCAGTTGAGATGAAGAATATTCCTGACAATCTGGAAATTGATGCTCACACCTATCTAGTATTAACCACACGCGGTGTTTCCGTCGATAAGGAGGGATTACCATCATTAATTAAGACAAATGCCGGTTATATCGGAGTTATCGGTTCCCGTAAAAGATGGGCAGAAACAGTTAAACACCTTAAATCCCTGGGTGTAGCCGCTGAAGAGATTTCAAAGATCCATGCCCCGATAGGATTGGAAATTCACGCAGAAACCCCTGAAGAGATCGCGGTGAGCATTATGGCAGAAATCGTATCCATTGACCGAAAGATGCCACAAACCAGAGGAAATTGATTAATTGACTCTTCTTTTACAATAGGAAAGGACTTAAAACCTTACGGATCAACAACTTAAATTGGGAATTTACAACTTTCCCTATGCAAAAGCGTATATTCTTTTGTGAAACCACTTGTAACCCGAACTTGCATAGACTATAATTAAACAACTTCGACTAATTTCCCAAAGAGGAGCAAAATATGGCCAGGATTTTTGATGTAATCGAGTACCCCAATGAGATGACCGATGAGATCGTTCATCGTTTCCCAGAAAGTGGGATCGGTGATTACCGTATCGGTTCACAGGTCATCGTTAGAGAAGCACAAACTGCTGTTTTCTTTCGTGATGGGAATGCGTTAGATACATTCGGTCCTGGTCGGCATACCATTGCAACAGCAAATATTCCAAAATTAATCGATTTCATTGGGAAAGCTTTCAACGACCGAACACCTTTTCCGGCAGAAGTTTATTTCGTGTCCATGAAAGAATTTGTGAACCGCAAATGGGGAACACCTCAACCGATAATCGTCCGAAATCCTGGCATGGGACTGGGTGTTGCTTTACTGCAAGGATTTGGATCATACTCATTTAAAGTCAGCGACTCCCAGCAATTTGTGACCCAGGTGGTTGGAAACCAGGGTACGTTTCGTATGAGTGATATCGAGGATCGGTTGCGGAATGTCCTCCTTTCAAAACTGGCGGATGTGCTCGGAGAGACGACTTCTGCAAAAAGTGTTGTAGAGTTGATCGGTCTGACAGAAGAAATAGGTGCGGGAATTCGAGCAAAAGGACAAGACGATTTTGGAGCTCTGGGTTTGACCCTGATCTCCTTCTATATTGGAAATCTCAAACCTTCTGACAAATCTGCCCAGGAATTGCGCGATATGGGTATGCTGGATATGGCTACTTATACACAACTTCAAGCCGCAGATGCCATGCGGGATGCAGCCCAAAACCCAAGTGGTGGCGCAGGTTTGACAGCAGGCATTGGCGCTGGCTTGGGTATCGGTAACTTGATGCAACAAGCCACTTCCGGGGCAATGACCGGGCAACAGCAAGCCAAACCAACCGTTCCTGGAAATGGAATGGCAGATGTCATGACTCCTTCTGAAGCAGCTGCAGTTTTAAAGGTCTCCGAGGAAGATGTACTTGCTGCAATTCAATCAGGTGATCTAAAAGCAAAAAAGTTAGGAAATGCCTATCGAATTAGTAAGGCTGCTCTTGAGGAATTTCTAAAAAGCTGATAATGGTAGTCCAATGATAAAACAGATCGATGCAATTCGATCTGTTTTATTTTTAAAACGTTTAATTCTTAAGAGGTTAATGCGATGGCATAAGGAATTTCGTCGATCAAGTCGCCTGCAATCACCGATGTGCTTCCACCCAATCGTTCAGCTGCAAGTAACCCAGCCTGAGCGTGGAACCAGGCTCCGGAAATCGCGGATGAATACGCATCCATCCCCTGGGCAAGAAATCCCACGATCATACCTGCCAAAACATCACCACTACCTGCCCGGGCTAAAGCTGGTGTCGCCACCGGGATGGTTGTGGTTCTGCCATCAGGTGACGCAATAACAGTAAATGCACCTTTAAGTACAACGATCTGTTCCCATTCTTTTGCATATCGAGTCGCAATATTTAGACGATCAGCTTGAATTTCGTCTTTTCTTATTCCTGTCAGAATTTCCATTTCCCCTGGATGGGGCGTAAGAATTGAGTTCGGGGGCAATTTTTTTGTCCAGTGATCGATCCTGGTCAATAATTTTAATCCATCGGCATCCACCACAAGGGGTGGAATTTTATAATTTTGCCTGATGGATATTTTTTCAACCTTCTGCAAAAAACCAATTTTACCGGATGTTCTTCCCGAAGAGAATTTTGAACTTAATAACAATTCCATAAATTCATAAGTAGTTGCTTCCAATCCCAATCCACAACCTATCAATAAAGCAGTAGCTTGATCGATATTTTCCATTATTACGGGAGCAGCTGAAGCAGAAATAACTCCCATTTCATGCGGGAGCAGCAACCAGGTTGCCTCTGGAAATTGCCCTGCCAATATTCCATGTAATGGGGCTGGAACACCCAAAGTGACCAACCCTGCTCCAACTCTATAGGCTGCTTTTCCAGCCAGGAGTGCAGCTCCTGAATAATTAATTGAACCCGCAACAATAATCGCCGTACCGAATGTCCCTTTATGTGCATCAAGTTGCCGTATGGGCAAGGTTGATCTAATGACTTGACCATCAGCGACTTGATTTTTTATTTCCGTTATGGATGAATTCCGTTTATTAAATCCAATATCAACAACTCTGATCTTCCCGGTGAATTCGTGAGCTGGCAATTTCAGAAGTCCTTGCTTGACTGCAGCCATGCAAATCGTATAATCCGCAGAGAGAATCCCAATGGAAACTTCGCCTGAATCATTATCAACCCCGGATGGACAATCGACTGCAATAATGACTGGACGAAGTTCCCGTTCGTTCAAAATCTTATTCACATTTTGCAACAGCATGCTTGTTTCAGTTTTTATTGGCGGTTTAAAGCCAGTTCCAAGGATGCCATCTACCAAAAGGTCGCATGAAACAATTAATTCGTGGAGATATGCAAATTTTCCATCATCCTCCAGATTTACAATTTTTCCCCCAGACTTCACAAATTGGATGATAAAAGGATCCTCTTTCTTGTTACGGTTGATCAAGTATGCCGTTGCAAGAAAACCTTGTTCAACAAGAAGACTCATTGCTATTAAGGAATCGCTACCATTATTCCCTGATCCAACAAGGCCTACAACTTTAGCCGATAGCATATTATAACTATGCGCAATTAACACTATTTCGGTTGCCAATCCGCTCCCCGCATTATCCATCATTTTTTGGATTATTAAACCATTTTGATTAGCTTCCTTTTCCAAGTTCTGCATTTGCTCTGTTGAAACGAGTTTCATAATAGTTTTCTCCACAAGAAGCTTCAATCAACTAAAACTCTCCAGATTTACTCAGGATAGAAATCACTAACAATTTCGCTCATACCTAATTCGTCCAACTTTGCGTGACTGGGTATTCCAGTCCTTTTATCCCAATCGCGAGCGTCATAATATGCATTTATCATCTCTTCGAAAGGAATTTTATATCCAGCTGCCCCTCCATCTGACAATGGGGTCAGCAAATCCTTTGGTAACTTATCGTTAGCCTTTTTTAATCCCAGGCGAATATTGATGCATCTTTTTAAGTTCCATGATCTTTCCCCAACTGCAATCAATTCATCAATAGAAAAGTCAAAACCGGTAGCATAATTGGTCAGATCAAGGATCATTTCCACCGGAATGTTGGAAAAGATGCATAAAACAAGTGCATCGAAAATTGTCCTATAATTTTGATGTCTGGCTACATTTTCAGCTTTTTCTGCTCCTGCCTGCCTTAAGAAATAATTTACTCCGACTGTTTCAAAAGTCTGACCCCAATCAACCAGAAAATAGTCAGATTTGTTGTGACAAGCCCCTCTGGGGCTGGTTGCATATACTAGTGCCATTCCTGATGCACCACGCGGATCATGATATGCCACTTCTAATCCATTCACTTGTACGGCTTCTTCTTCCACACCGAATGCCCGGGCAAATTTTCTTGAACCTTCTGCCATGATTTTACCTATCCCTTCACGGTTGGCAATTAATTTTATCAACTCCATGGCTTCTGCTGATCGCCCCCAGGCTAAATTCAATCCACCTGTATCATTCTCATTGAGAACACCTTGTTCGAATAATTTGTAAGCTAGACCGATAATATTGGCTGTACTAATTGTATCCAAACCTAGAAGATCACAAGCTTCCCCTAATTTAACAATTAAATTTAGATCTGAATTGAGCAAGTTCGGTCCAAACCCTACCAGGGTTTCATATTCAGGTCCCTTGCGCACCTTGCCATCTCCCAGATCAACTACTCTGCCACATGCAATCACACAACCATGGCAGGCACTTGTTCCCTTCAAAATGGTTTCGCTTATTTTTGAACCCGAAATATTCCCGGTTCCTTCAAAATACCCAGATGAATAATATTTTTTGGGCATAATACCCAAATAATCACTATAATCACTTGAGCTGGCTGTTCCCAATTGGTGAAGTACTTTTGTGTAAACATCCTCTTTCAAAAATCTATTGGACGCGGATCGAATTGAATTAAAAGATTCTGCGTGAAATATCGGGATTTTCCGGGATCCTTTGACTGCGATTGCTTTAAGCATTTTTGAACCCATAACCGCCCCCAACCCTGTTCTTCCCGCGCTTCTACCATGATCACAAAATAAACCGGAAAACACTACTCCATTCTCTCCCGCTGGTCCGATCGCAAGAACTCTTGATTTGGGTAGTTGTATTTCCTCTTTTATCCGTTGTTGAATCGCGTAAGTATCCAGTCCCCAAAGAAGGTCAGCAGGATGGACGCCCACCTCACCATCAACAATTTTTATGTAATGCGGAGTCTCTAATTTTCCAACGATCCAAATTCCATCGAATCCAGCAAATCTTAATTCAGGTCCCCAAAAACCTCCACAATTGGATTCCGCCCATAATCCAGTTGCTGGCGATTTCCCACATACGACAAATCTCCCGACAGCAGGTCCGAGAGTACCTGTAAGTGGACCGCACAGGATAAGCAAAGGGGATTCTGGTGAAAAAGGATCCAGTTCTTCTGTTAAGGAATCGTACAGAACTCGCGCTCCTAACGAAGCACCTCCCAGGTACTCTTTTTCCCAAGCAGATGGGAGATTTACGGTTTCTATTTTCCTGGTCGACAGATCAATTCTTAATATCGGTTGCATATAAGGCTTATTGCGGAATATTACTCAATTTCATCGGTGACCTCCCTTGCACAACGGACAAAATCCAATACTGTAGGGACATTCCTCATCATGACAACCAAATTTCCCTGAACTTTCATTTTACGGGTTAACATGGCTTGCATGGGATCCAATTCACCTTTCATGATTTTGGAAATATTTTCATAACTCGCAGTTAAAACAAAAACCGGTTTTTCCTCTTCCGGATCATTTAACACCGCCACCCTTCGGCATTTGCCATGCCATAGATCGAAATAATAATACAAAGGATCCTTTAACTCTCCACCCGGCTCAACAATAATAGTCATATCTGCCTCCCATTTTGAAGCAATGGAAGCATAGCGGGAATCATTATTCAACTTATCGCTTAACGCATTCAGCCATTCAGGGCTTGGAAATTTTGGTCTCATCACATCCTCTGTTCTATAAAATTGATTATATCAATCATTATTGCAGTAAATTGATTTTACCCCAGTCATTATATAAGAAGAATTAATACTGTACTTTCTTCAATTCGATATATAATAGTATTGCATGCTTCTAGAAAATAATCTGCGCTGCAAAACCAGTCATTCTGCAGCAATAAGGAGGCTCAATATTTAAGAATATTTTTTCCCTTTTTCCCACAAAAATAGTCAATTCAAATTCCGGAGGAGAAAATGAGAAAGTTATCAACTTTAGTTGCTTTTCTTATCATTGCAAGCACAGTGTTATCAGCCTGTGGAGCCAAACAACCAACCACTCCTGTCGATTTGCTTGCTCAAATCAAAGAGAGAGGAACAATTCTAGTCTCTACTGATCCAAATTATGAACCACAATCATTTCTCAATACCAATGGCAAACGACCATCCGATACCAAATGTCCATCAGATACCCTGACATCCGCAGAGATGCAAGGTTTTGACGTTGATGTCGCTGTAGAGGTCGGGAAACGCCTCGGTGTCGAGACATGCTTCGCCACGCCTGAATGGGACATGATCACAGCTGGCAACTGGGCAGACAAATGGGATATCAGTGTTGGCTCGATGACCATTTATGTCTCCCGCCAGGAAGTTCTTTGGTTCACCACTCCTTATTATTACACTCCGGCTGTGGTCGCCACACGGACAGATTCTGGGATCAACTCAATCGATGAATTAGCTGGAAAAGCTATTTGCGCAGCCACTGCCACGACATATGAAGATTGGTTGAATGGCAAAATTGGGGTCAACATTCCGGCTTCATCCATATACGCTCAACCCCCATCTGGTATGACCGTGGTAACACTTCCAACCGACCAGGAATGTGCACAGTCATTAAATTCCGGGCGTAAGGATTTTGTTGCATATGTGACATCTGATACCGTTGTCAGTGCCAACATTGCAGCTGGTATGCCGATGAAGGTCCTTGGCAAACCGGTATATTCAGAAGATCTGGGAATCGCCATTGACAAGGCACACACTCTCCCAGTGGACACCTTGCTCAAAGCCGTAGATGACATCGTGATAGCGATGCATTCGGATGGAACGCTCTCTCAGTTCTCGACAAAATGGTTTGGATCAGATCTAACCCAAGCTCCGAATAAATAACAATTTAAGGTCAAAACAGTGAGGAAGCACAGTTAAAGGCTTCCTCACTGGAGTAATTTGGAAAGGATGGGTCCATGGCCTTATCTGGAAATATGAAACCACCAGATCAACCGAAAACACATGGTGATCTGCTGTTCGCAGCTCAAACTCGCGCCAAGCGAATGTTTTCCCTTAATGTAGCTCTTTCCTGGCTTCTTCTTCTTGGATTTATTTTTTTCTTATTTAGCGGTGTCGATGTCAATATTGGCTTCATTCATATCAAAACCATCAAACTCGATTCCGTTTTTATTCAAGAGAACATGGGATTTATTGCCAGTGGAGTTGGAGTAACAGTTGGCATATCAGTTCTCTCCATTCTATTGGCAACCATTCTGGCATTATTGGCAGCTCTTGGACGTCTTTCTAAATTTCCTCCGATTTATGCTTTAAGCACTTTTTATGTCTCCCTTATTCGTGGAACCCCGCTTTATCTGCAAATATTCTTCTTCTTCCTCGCCCTTCCTCAACTTGGGATCATTCTATCAGGCTTATGGGCAGGTGTTCTAGCGCTAGGGTTGAATTATGGCGCTTACATGAGCGAGATCTTCCGCGCCGGGTTAAGTTCTGTTGGCAAAGGTCAACGCGAGGCAGCCATGGCATTGGGAATGACCCCGGTCCAGACAATGCGCAGAATTGTTTTACCGCAAGCCCTTCGATTTGCATTACCTCCAACAGGGAATGAGTTTATTGCCATGCTTAAAGACTCTGCCCTGGTTTCTGCTACCGGTTTTGTTCACGAATTGATGTGGCGGGCGACAAAGGTTGGAAGAGCTCAATTCCATAATTTGGAAGCACTCATCATGGCAGCAGTTTTTTATTGGATTATGACCCTGCTTTTCACTTCTCTTCAAAGCCGACTCGAATCACATCTGGCGAGAGGAGATCGATAATAATGGATCCGATTATAAAGCTTACCAATCTTGATAAATATTTTTCCAGGCTCCAGGTGCTCAAGGAAATAAATCTTGAGATCATGCCCAAGGAAGTTTGCTGTTTGATTGGCAGAAGCGGCTCTGGAAAAAGCACACTCTTGCGATGCATTAACTTTCTCGAAGAACCAACTGCCGGCAAAATTGAAGTTGATGGACTGGAAGTTAATGTCAGTGTTAAAGGAAAACAACGAAGACAACTGATCCATGATCTTAGATTGAAAACTGGAATGGTTTTTCAAGAATTCAATCTTTTTCCACATCTGACAGTACTTGAAAACGTCATTGAAGGACCGATCATCGTTAAAACTATGGATAAATCCGCCGCTATCAAGATCGCCGAAATGAATCTTGAGCGAGTTGGGATGATCATGAAAAGAGATGAATTCCCGTCATGTCTTTCTGGCGGGCAAAAACAGCGTGTCGCAATCGCCCGGGCTCTTGCCATGGAACCCAGAGTGATGTTATTCGACGAGCCCACTTCCGCCCTTGATCCGGAATTAATCGGTGAAGTATTGGCTGTAATGAAAAAATTGGCGGAAGAAGGGACAACAATGCTGGTGGTAACCCACGAAATGGGATTTGCGCGTGAGGTAGCTGACCGGATCATTGTCCTTGCAGATGGCGAGATTATTGAAGAAGGAGTACCAGAAGAAATATTTGCTCATCCGAGAGATGCCAGAACACAAGCTTTATTGGAAAGATACCATAACTAAAAATATATAATTTTTCCAGTCACTAAAGACATATATGATCTTTTAGCCCTGATGACTGATCAGCTGGAAATTTAATAATAAAAACTTCGGTAATCGACTTACCGAAGTTTTGAGTGCGCTGAGGGGGACTTGAACCCCCACGCCTTGCGGCACATGGCCCTCAACCATGCCTGTCTGCCAATTCCAGCACCAGCGCTCAAGCAAGCCGTATTATAATCGCCTTCAGTTGATTGTCAAGCTGACCATTTTTTAATACTGCAATTATCCTCGTAGGAGTTGACATGGTAAAAATAGCTGTCGATGCAATGGGAAGCGATAAATTTCCCATCCCTGATATCACCGGAGCTGTCCTTGCTGCCCGTGAATTCGAAGTCGAAATTCTTCTGGTTGGGGATGAGAATATTATTAGACCCGTGTTGGATTCACAAAAACCTGAAGGACTGCCCATTCAAATTATCCATGCGCCCGAAATGTTGACCATGCAAGATAAGGGGATGAGCCTTGTTCTTAAAGCGAGAAGGCCAAATTCACGGAATTCAATGGCAGTAGGAATCGATCTGGTAAAATCCGGGGAAGCCCAGGCTTTTGTCACAGCCGGAAACACAGGAGCCGCAAGTGTCACAGCATATTTTCGATTAGGAACAATTCCAGGTATTGACCGTCCAGCCCTGGCACCTGTCTTCCCAACTGCCACAGGTTCATGCATTGTCCTGGATGTAGGTGCGAACCCGGATGTCAAACCCGAAAATCTGCTTCAATTCGCCATTATGGGAAAAGTTTATGCTGAAAAAGTGCGAGGAATATCAAATCCAAAGATCGGTTTGATATCCAATGGCGAAGAACCCGGAAAAGGAAATCAACTTGTAAAAGACTCTTATCCCCTTCTGGCGGCTTCCAAAATAAATTTTGTTGGAAATGTTGAGGGAAAGGAGGTCATAGGGGGTGAAGTTGATGTTGCGGTCACAGATGGGTTCACTGGTAACATAATGCTCAAAGCTTCTGAAGCGGTCGCCAAATTGATCGTTGATAAGATAAAAGAAAAAATAAAATCCGGAAGTATTCTGACGAAGCTCGGGGGCTTTTTAATCAAATCTTCAATGGGAGAGATTAAGAGACTCCTGGATCCAAGCGAGGAAGGAGCCGCGCCTCTATTGGGAGTCAATGGGTTAGTATTTATCGGTCACGGACGATCTAACTCCCTGGCAATTAAAAATGCCATTCGGATCGCCAAGCAGGCGGTCGATGCAAATATTCTATTATCCATTCAAAATGCGATTGAAATTTCATTGAATTAGGTCACATTTATTGTCATCATCTGCTCAAGATCAATTTACTCAAAAGGATTTCAACAATGAAAATTTCCACAAATACTAAGCTGATCAAGCGCAATGCAAGAATTGGTCAGATCACCAGCCTTACCGCGCTTGGGATCCTGGCAGCCGGGATGTACATCACGTTTAAGAATCCCGCTGCGGTTGGATATTCATTGGGAGCTCTCATAGCAGGTTTCTTTTTATCGCAAATAGGTATGTATTATGGAAATCGCTGGGGGAGAAGTCCACGTCCAGATGAACTGATCGATAAAGGTTTAAAAGGACTCGGTAGGGAATTCACTATTTATCATTATTCGACCCCTATTCCACATTTTCTACTCGGTCCATCAGGTCTCTGGGTTTTATTGCATTACTATCAAGGTGGTTCAATTTCTTATATTAATAAACGCTGGCGTCAAAAAGGTGGAGGTTTGATCCAGGGCTACCTAAAATTGTTTGGACAGGAAAATATTGGCAGACCTGAATTCGAATCAGTTGCCCAGATCGATTCTCTCAAAAAGTACTTTAATAAGAAATTGCCGGATATCGAAATTCCTGAGATCCATGGGGTTGCCCTTTTTTCAAATCCTAATGCTGAGCTGGAACTAACTGAAGCACCTCTTCCTGCCATGAAACCGAAGGAATTTAAAGAATTATTAAAACAAAACTCCAAGGATAAGATACTCCCACAGTCGACTCTGAAAGCCATTCAGGATCTACTTCCAAAAGCTGACTCAGAGTCGGTCAAAGAATCTGCTTCCTGATCAGAATTCGAATTAGATGCCGTCCATCGTAGCTTTAGATATTGAAACAACAGGTCTGGATGCCAATAATGACGCGATCATCGAAATAGGAGCTGTTCGTTTCAATGGAAATCGCGTTGAAGCCGAATGGAAGCACCTGATCAATCCACATCGTCACATACCTGAATTCATCACCACCCTGACAGGTATCTCCAATGAGATGGTTCGGAATGAACCTGGCATCCGGGACGTCATTGGTGACCTAAGCGAATTTATCGGAAGCTCCCCGATCCTCGGGCATAACATTCGTTTTGATCTCTCCTTTTTTGAAAAATTTTCAATTTTCCTGAACAACATCAGCCTGGATACATACGAGATGGCTTCAGTATTGTTACCATCCGCCAGTCGATACAATCTTGTTTCCTTAACCAGGGAACTCCATGTACCTCTTGTTTCAGCTCACAGAGCTTTGGACGATGCCCGAGCAACTCACTTGATTTACATGCGCCTATTGGATCTGACAAATGAGCTACCTGTTGACTTGCTAGCTGAGATAATCCGGCACGGTGAATTATTGGAATGGGGAGGAAATTGGGTATTTCAGCAAATTTTTAAAGAGCGGATTAAAGACTCCAATAAAATCATCCCTAAGATCAAACTAGCATATGATTATTTCGTTTCCTCCACCGAAACAGCTACCACCCAACCATTACAAACTGATCAGGAGATAAATCCTCTGGATACAGAAGATGTTGCAGCGACGCTTGAATATGGTGGACCATTTGCGAAATATTTTGATTCCTATGAGCATCGACCAGAGCAAGTTGAGATGCTCAGAGCTGTATCTGAATCCCTTTCGAGAGGTCAGCACCTCCTGGTTGAAGCAGGTACCGGAATTGGCAAATCTTTTGCCTATCTGATACCAGCGGCATTATTCTCTATTAAAAATAATACGCGTGTGGTCATTTCAACAAATACCATAAATCTCCAAGATCAATTGATTAAGAAAGATATTCCTGATCTCCGCTCAGCTTTAAAATTGGACCTGCGAGCTTCGGTCATGAAAGGACGCTCGAATTATCTCTGTCCAAGGCGATTGGAATTGCTACGAAAGCGTTCGCCCCAGACCGTTGACGAACTCAGAGTCCTGGCAAAAATACTTGTCTGGCTGCAAACCAATACAACCGGCGATAGAACGGATATTAATCTGAATGGTTCCGCAGAAAAGGATGTTTGGATCCATCTATCTGCAGAGGATGATCTATGTACGATCGAGACCTGTCGTGAACGGGCGGTTGGGACATGCCCATTTTTCAAAGCAAGAATGGCTGCCCAGACCTCTCACCTGCTGATCGTCAACCACGCGTTGTTATTGTCGGATGTTGCCTCTGGAAATAGAGTTCTACCTGATTATGATTATCTGATAATTGATGAAGGTCATCATCTGGAAGATGCGACCACTGACGCACTTAGTTTTCGCTTGTTACAGGGAGACGTGGATAGAATAATTAAGGAAATCGGTTCTGGATCAACTGGAATACTTGGGCTCTTAATTTCAATTTCCAAGAGTGTTATCAACCCTACTGATTTTGCATCCTTAAACAACCTGGTCTTACGCGCAACTGATCAATCATTCCGTTTTGAAAACCAGCAAAGGGTTTTCTTCAAAAACCTTGAAACATTCTTAACCGATCAACGGGATGGTCAACCTTCAAGCTCATACGCAGTTCAAATCAGAATAATCCCTTCAATAAGAACGTTACCAGGTTGGGATGAAGTTGAAATATCCTGGGATGCTGCGTTTCAAACGCTTCATACCTTATCCACAGTTATTGCAGATCTGCTCAAAGTTGCAGCAGAACTGTTTTCACATGGGGTTGCTGAGGTTGAAAACTTGATAGGGAGTTTTGGAAATATTAACCAACGGTTGCTTGAAATCGAGACCAATGTTTCTTCAATGATCGGAAAACCCGATCCCGGAACAGTTTATTGGATCGAAATTCAGCCAAATGGGAATAGAATATCATTACACGCCTCTCCAATTCAGGTCGGATCCTTAATCGAGAAATATATCTGGCATATCAAGACTGGAGTTGTGGTTACATCTGCAACTATCACAACAAATAATGAATTTACTTATATCCGCAATACCTTGGGAGCAGACGAAGCGAACGAACTCGCGCTTGGATCTCCGTTCGATTATGAAAACTCAGCATTGCTTTATCTAGCAAACGATATTGCAGAACCTCATACCAATGAATATCAAAGCCAATTAAGTAGAACGATCATCGATCTTTGTCAGGCGTCCATGGGTCGGGCATTAATTCTTTTTACTTCTTATGCTCAACTGAGACGGACTGCAAAATCCATTACCCGGGTGCTTGCGGAAAAAGACATTATCGTTTACGAACAAGGTGAAGGTGCTTCACCAAATACTTTGCTTGAAAATTTTAAAAGTTCCGATAAGGCAGTATTACTAGGTACCCGTTCATTCTGGGAAGGTGTGGATATCCCTGGAAATGCTTTATCGGTCGTGGTAATAACCAAGCTTCCGTTCGCTGTTCCGACTGATCCGTTAATAGCTGCGCGTTCGGAAGAATTTGAGGATCCCTTTAATGAATTTCAACTCCCGGATGCCATCCTTCGATTTCGACAGGGGTTTGGTCGCTTGATCAGAACCAAGTCTGATCGCGGAGTGGTGGTGATATTGGATAAACGGATCCTGAGTAAACCTTACGGCAAACATTTCATTAATTCTCTTCCACAATGCGCCAAGGTGGTTGGTTCCATTCATGATCTACCTGCAAGGGCAAAAAAGTGGTTGAACCAGGATTGAATGCAAAAGGAGATCTAAAATTGGATATCTTATCCAAAGTTACTTTCAATGAGCAAGGTTTTATGGTTGATCCATCCCAATGGACAAAAGAGGTCGGAGTTGCATTGGCTCAACTAGAAGGATTACCGGAATTAACTGCTGCCCATTGGAAGGTAATTGAGTTTTGCCGGGAATATTCCCGGAAATCCGTGGATTCCCCTGCCTTGAGGATGATCACGGCAGGTGTTGGAATAACCACCAGAGAATTGTTTTCGCTCTTTCCAAAAGGGCCTGCCAGAAAAATAGCCAGAATTTCCGGATTTGAAAGATCTGCAAGTTGCGTTTAATGCGGCTAATTCATTATTAATTATCATGTTAGAAATCACCCCTGATCGGTTTTTCGACGAAACTGAATTAACCTTCGAATATATCAAGGCGACTGGCCCGGGAGGTCAAAATATCAATAAGGTCTCGTCGGCAGTTCGTTTACGTTATAATTTTATTAAAAGTGAATTTCTAAATACAAAAGAAAAAGATCGTTTACGAAAAATCGCGGCACACAGGGTGACAGAGGATGGGTATCTACTTATCGAAGCTCACAGATTTCGTACGCAAATTCAAAACAGAGCGGACGTTATCAATAGATTTGTTTCGTTGATCAATACCGCGATCAGATTCCCAAGAATTAGAATAAGGACACATCCCAGCAGGATCGCTCGCGCGACAAGGCAAATTGAAAAGAAAAAGCACGGAACGATCAAACGTTTAAGAAGTAATATTCCAAATGATTGGGAATAAAACTCCTTCTAAGAATAAATTTCAAATTGAAATACGATTAATGAAATTTTGGCCATGATATTTCAATAGAAGGCATATAGCCATGTTTTTCAACTGTATAAAACCTGGCATGAGATTCCTGAGTACAGCCAGATCCGTCCTTAATGATCGCAGTTGTTATTGTATAAGGAAAATAACTGATAGGAAAAAATTTGAATTTCCCATCCTGACATACCCAGGCTTCTATCAAGTAGCCTCGATCATCATCCTCGGTCATCCAGACGGGATCCCAGCTGATGACCACCTCATCACCATCCCTGCCAACATTAAGATACCTGACCGGTTGATATAAGCGCTTATACACATAAGGAAGGGGTGAATAATATTCTTCCAGGTTATTAACATCGCCTTTAAAATCAAGTAATGTTGCTTTCACCCAACATTCGTTATTATATGTGGTTGGTTTCACATAAACCCAGGTTCCGTCTCCATTTCGGTTCAGGATCCGCACATTATCTCCAGGATACAGTCCCCATTCAAAAAGATAAGCAGCTCCAGCTCCATACCGACAACTTGCCTGTTCCATTACTTTTCCATCCAGAAAAGGTACAATCATGATGGAAGTTTGTGTAGGCACTGGTGTTTCTGTGACCCCAGGAGTGAGCGTTGTGGTTTGCGTTTGTGTTTGTGTTAGCGCTTTTCTAAATGTTAAAACTATCGAAGGCATCGCAATTTGACCCGTCGCTGTACCAATTTTTTTTGAATCATAATTTATATGTGCGCCAACGGACAATTCCGCGTTATTACATGCTGTCAAAAAACAAGTCAAGAATAGAATAGTATAAACAGATCTCATTTAGTACCTTCTTCTATAGAAGATTTATGCAATTACATTGTCCAGAAGGATATTCTATCCAATTATTCATTAATATTTTCCATTCGAAGTTAACAATATTGTTATAATTAATAGGTATTTATTTCCGGAGGTAATGAATGGGTACGTTAACCTGGGAGCTCCTCACAGAAGTATATGGAAGTCTTGAAGCGGAATTGATCAAGAGCATGCTCAATGCCAATGGTATTGAAGTTGAGCTTTTTCAAGAGACTGTCGGATCAAATATTGGCTATCCAACAAATATAGGTTTGGTCGCCCGGGTGCAAGTGTTTGTTTCTAAAAAGAACATCAAAATTGCCCGTGAATTACTTGAGACAATACATCAACTTTCTCAAGATGATCAATAATCGAATCTAAATATTTAACATACCTTTGGAGGTATTGAAATGCAATTTGATCTGACAACTGAGCAAATCATGTGGCAAAAAACGGTTCATAACTTTGTTGCAAGCGATGTGAAACCAAGGGCTCGAAGTGTTGATGAAACTGGAGAATTTAACTGGGAAGCGGTCAGAAAAATGGGACCACTTGGAATGCTGGGTATGCCTGTCCCAGAGGAATATGGCGGATCGAATGTGGATGCCATAAGTTCTGCCATCGCCATTCAAGAGCTCGGTTGGGGATGTGGATCGACTGCATTGGCAATTGCCGCCCATAATGGGCTGGGATGTGCACCGATTGTAAATTTTGGGTCCACAGAACAAAGGACCAGATTTTTAATGCCTGTGGTCAGCGGAAAAGGTCGATTGGCTGCGCTGGCTTTGACCGAACCGAACGCTGGCAGCGACCTGCAAGGTGGTATCACGACCAAAGCAGAACGATCCGGAAATGAGTGGATCATCAACGGCGCAAAGATGTGGATCACCAATGCCAGTATTGCTGATTATATTATTACCCTTGTCAGAACCGATCCGAATGCTGGTTCACACTCCCTCAGTATGATAATTGTTCCTGCGGATACAGCAGGTCTCATAATTCATCCTGCAGAAAAGAAAATGGGATTAAATGGTTCACTAACACATGCATTAACATATGAAAATGTCCAAGTCCCAGTAAATTACCTTTTAGGCGAAGAAGGTCATGGTCTTTCACAGACCCTGCGAACATTGGATGGAGGTCGCATTAGCATCGGAGCGCTGTGTGTAGGCCTGGCTCAAGCGGCATTTGAGCGTGCGATATCTTATTCAAAAGAAAGACAGGCATTTGGGAAACCAATTAGTGACCAGCAGGCACTCCAATGGATGATCGCTGATGCAGCGACCGAAATTGAAGCCTCTAAATTAATGGTTTATCAAGCAGCATGGATGAAACAGGAAGGTCAACCTTTTAGCACTCAAGCAGCTATGGCAAAGCTTTTTGCATCTGAGACTGCTGAGAGAGTGGCTAGAAATGCGATCCAGATCCATGGAGGGTATGGATACTCCAGGGAATACGAAGTCGAGAGGATCTACCGGGATGCGCGCTTGATGACCATTGGTGAAGGTACCAGTGAGATCCAAAGGTTGGTAATAGCTCGTAACGTTTTAGCAAATCATTAGATCCGTGTTAATTTTTCAAAGAAAGCTACAGGATAGTTTACGTCCCACCCATTCATCGGATAAAACTTATAGATCTATTTGAACCTTTGGAAACCCAACAATCCAGGAATTGAATTGTTTCTTTAGAATGTTAACCTGAAAAATAAATGAAAAAGAATCAGGCAACAATATACCCCGTTCACTTATTTTATAATTTTGAAAAAGCTGTTTCCTTTTTCATGGATAACTTGAATATCAGATGATAATTGATCAAATAGCGCAATAATTGAACAATCGGATAAAAATTTTGATCCCATCCTTAAAACATTTTCCATGATCCGTATCATTTTTCCGGAGAATTGATCATAAAATGGTTCAACAATAATCAAAAAACCCCCCGGTCGAAGAACTCTCCAAATTTCCCGAATTACTTGCTTTTGTGCTTCCAAATGATGTAATGCGTCAATAACCAAAACCCTTGAAAAGAATTCTCCTGGGAAAGGTAATGATTTTCCGTTGGCACAAATTGCATTCAAATGCTTTCTTCTTGCCATCCTGAGCATTTCCAAGGTAATATCTACAACTTCAATTTTTTTTGAAATTTTATTCAAAGCCAAAGCCACACGCCCTGTCCCGCCTCCCAAATCTAAAACATATTCATCAATTTGAAGATCGGATAATTCAATTAATCGATCAAAATTTCCTTTTGAAATAATTTTGTCATAATATGGGGCTATAAATTTAAAATGATCAAATCCAGCCATAAAACAATTAGTCACTTATTGTAATAAGATCTTTAATCTTTTCAAATAAGGCTGGCCCAATGCCATCAACTTTTTGGATATCTTCAATATAAGTAAATAATCCATTTTTTTGCCGATAATCAACGATATTCCTTGCATAAACCGGTCCGATACCTGGTAAAGCGTCCAGTTCAACCACAGTCGCTGTGTTAATATTGACTTTTCCTGAAAATTCTTCTTCCTGGATCTTTGATGATGGGATAATTATGTGACTTGAATCAATTAATAAAGCAGCCAGGTTTATTCCGTTGATATCTGCATCTGGCAGGAAACCTCCTGCAATCTCAATCGCATCCTCGAATCTGCTTCCCGGAGGTAACTCATATACCCCGGGTCTAACTACCTGACCTGTGATGTATACCGTGAATGGTGAAGTTGTTGGAGCAGGTGCAAGCAAAATTGGTATACCTCGAGGTTGACTTGTGGTTATCAAGATCAGACCACCGACGGTCAATCCGATGAAAACACCATATAAGATCAACAAGAGTGATTGCCTGATTGATGAATTGGTCATCAGAATACCATTATTAATAAAATCTAATCCTATTTTCTAACGGAGTAATCCTGCAGCGACAATGATCGTAAAGGTGGCAACAAACCAATGGATTAACAATGGATATACGAAAGACTTGGTCTTCCACGCTACCCATCCAAAAATAAATCCTCCAAATATGGTAGACAGGGTCTCAATTTCGGGTTTTCCGATATGCACCAGTGCAAATGGAACTGCCTGTAACCATAAAGCTTCTGGTCCAAATTTTTTTGCATACCCGAAAAGCAACCAGCCTCGAAATATGAATTCCCATCCGAACAAGTCTGCGAATGCAGTCCACGGCAACCCTGGCAGCATGTCCTTATAATATTTCTGCATGGATAAATCAGCATGCCCAATGATCCATAAAACCGGAGAAATTACAATAATACTTAATATTGTTAATAAGAGTCCCAATTTCCAATCCCCGAGCTGGAAGCCAAAATCTGCCGGTTTTTCTTTAAATATAAATAATATAATTGCCATGGGGATAATAAAATATAAAACCGTTCTATCGAGAGCTTTCCAGAGTGTTATTTTAAAATAATGATCGATCATTAATAACAATGTACTGACTACTGAAATGGTAGCAATTTTCCAATCAATTCGAAGACCTTCTTTTAATTTTGGAATCATTATTAGGAACAAATCCTTATATATTGTTTCACATACTTATTAAATTACTGGATCAATAAGGCAAATAGGAAATATTGCCTTTCTGACTGAAAATCAGGGACAACATGGTCCGATCCCGATACAGTTCCAAAGACCAATTCAGGATCAATAATAAAGAAATTAATATTGCGAAGATAACCAATTTCTTTCCTTTTGAAGTCTGCAACATATCTGTTATTGTTCTTAATCCACAATACCATCCATGAGCTGCTGCGATCGCAAGAAACGGGATCAATGTCAAATGAAAACGATCTTCACCCAAAATAAATATATGTGGTGTCATATACCCGAGGATCAACAACAAAATCAATACACTTGATCTATTCCACTTGATTGTTGTCAAGCCAAAAACTGCTGAAATACTTAACAAAACAAAAGGAACCATAAACAACAATAATAACGGAATAAGAACTAAAAGTGGTATATATCCCAGGAAATTATTGGAGTAAAAATAGGTTAACGCCCTTCGTTCCAAACCCCAAAAATAACCCAACCTTCTCAACATCAGGTAGGGAATCCTTTCTGGATCGGCCTTAATAAACTCAAAAGCTCTTGTTTGCCCAATTTCGTCACGTAAACCGTCATCAAGATATGGGATCAGATCAAGGGATATTCCATACTGAAAAGTTCCAGTACTTTCAGGGTGATATCCAACATATAAGTCATATCCCAATGCAGATTCAATTCCGGTTAATTTATGATGTAAAAGGGTGTTGCGTACCATCCACGGTAATGTAATGGCGGTGACTGCCAGGAAAACGATCAATGCATTCTTAATATCTTTAAATATCCACCATATCCAAAGGACTGCCAGCCCGGCAAACGCCAATGCCACTGATCTTGTGAGGGCGGTCAAACCAAGCAAAATCCCCGCCCAAGCAAACCAATACCCGGAGCGCTTGCTTTTGGCTATTAATAAGGTATAGAAAGACGCCATTATTAATATAAAGAATAGATTCTCGGTCGCCAAAGCTAAAGGATAAATGACCAACATCGGGTAAATTGCTACTATCCAGGATGAGATCTTCCAAATTTTCTCTTTTTCAGGAAATACTATTTGTGAAATTTTATAAGTCAACGGCACCAACCCAGCACTCAAAAAGACCTGCACAAGTCGGGCAATAAAAAACCGCTTGGGTCCGGTGCCAAAAATAAAATATACTATTGCTAAAAATACCGGATAAAGAGGTGGTCGAAATGATGTCAGAACACCCCGGGGATCATATTGCACCTTGGACATGTCAAAGTGTATATATTGCTGAGCAAGATATAGATCTTCTTTGGCGTACCAGCGATAACCATTCCCTGATTCAATGCTTCTCGCGAGCATATCATATTGGAACATATCGTCCAGACCGATACCCAGGTTATATGACAGAAGAACTGGTATTAATCTGAGTATGATCGCAAATAAGAATAATCTAACCTGGAAAGAAATTGCTGGTGTGGGTGAAATCTTCACGAACGTAAATCCATTCCAAGAAAAAATAATTGTTTTCTATCTTAATCGTTTATTTTATTGAATGTCTGCTGGTAAATTTCAATATTTGCAGTGTTTAAAAAATTTATGGCAATATCATCAGTTCGATATGCTATGTTGTAGACCAAACGAACGATACCCGCATTAATCAGTGCTTTTGTACAGTTGATGCAGGGCAAATGGGTTACATAACATGTCGCCCCTTTCGTTGAGACTCCATGGAGAGCAGCCTGAATAATTGCATTCGTCTCCGCATGGATCGTCCTGACACAGTGACCGTCCACGATCAAATGTCCTTCTTCATCACAATGCGGCTGACCTTTTGGCGAACCATTAAATCCGGTTGTCAGAATGCGTTTTTCCAGAACGAGCACACATCCAACGAAAGCCCGGTCGCAAGTACTGCGCTCTGAAACGGCATAGGCAATTTTCATGAAATAAGAATCCCATTCCGGGCGCATTGGTTGCCTCCATAAGAAGAATTTCAAAGATTATACTCCCTCTCTCAAAAATGAATTCGTCCAGCAAAAAAAATATTAATAATTGCTAATTCGGCAAATATATCCTATACTTGAAGGCATCAAAAAACTATATCAGTTGGTCGGATTTTTTTAACAAGAGAAATTAGATGAACACTGAAACGATTTTCTTTTGGGTAATAATAGATCCTCTCACCTTTGTACTTGGTTCACTGGGAGGGTTTATTCTATTTCGTGAAATTGTTGAGCTTGACCAAATCCATTCTTTCAATGAAGTGCTTAGTGTAATTAAACGTCGCTGGTTGGCTTGTACCTCACTATCCATTGCGATCATTTATTTCTTTTATCGCATGGTTTCTCTACTGAATAATAATTAATCTCTCTTCCAGAAGTTATCCGCAAAAGTCTTATTTCTGGTTTTTTGGCTTCCCTTCCACCCCATTTTTTTTAATTATGGCAGATCTCTTCGACCACTCCATGCAAGCACGGTTATCCCAGGAAGCTCCTTTGGCTGCGCGTATGCGCCCACGAACACTCGCTGAATTTATCGGGCAATCGTTGATTGTCGGAGAAGGCAAGTTGTTGAGACGGGCTATTCAAACCGATCGTTTATTTTCATCCATAATTTTTTGGGGACCTCCGGGGACTGGAAAAACAACCCTGGCTCAGATAATTGCGAATACTACCCTGTCTCATTTTGAAACGATGTCTGCTGTCATGGCAGGTATCCCCGAATTGCGCATAATTATCAAAGACGCAAAGGAACGCCGGCGCTTATACCAAAAAAGAACCATCCTATTTATTGATGAGGTGCATAGATGGAATAAAGCCCAACAAGATGCACTTTTGCCTCATGTTGAAAATGGGATTTTAACAATAATCGGTGCAACAACAGAAAATCCTTATTTTGAAGTAATCAAAGCACTGGTTTCACGATCTCGAATATTCCAGTTATTTCCTTTATCCCATGAGGAGATGCATCGGATTATAATTACTTCATTAGAGGATAAAGAACGCGGGTACGGGAATCGTAATGTTTCACTGGATGAAAATGCACGTGAGCATTTGATCGAAAATGGAAATGGGGATGCACGAAATGTCTTAAATGCCCTGGAACTGGCTGTAGAATCGACCAAATCTGGACCCGAAGGGGTTATAAGAATTACCCTTGAGGTCGCCCAGGAATCGATACAGCGCCGCGCGGTCTTATATGACAAAGATGGAGATTCGCATTACGATACCATATCTGCTTTCATCAAATCCGTCCGGGGATCAGATCCAGATGCAGCCCTCTATTGGTTGGCGAAAATGATCTATGCTGGTGAAGACCCGAATTTTATTCTACGCCGGTTGGTGATCCTGGCAAGTGAGGACATCGGTCTTGCTGATCCCCAGGGTTTGGTAATTGCCAACTCAGCGGTTCAAGCATTCAATTTTCTGGGTTTTCCTGAAGGAATTTATCCGATAGCGGAAGCAACATTATATCTTTCAACAGCATTAAAATCCAATTCCGCCGGTGCTTATTTCAAAGCAGTTCACCTAATTGAACAGGAAGGTGCAGGATCTGTACCCGTGCATCTGATGGATAATAATCGCGATGCAATTGCCCTGGGTCATGGAAAGGATTATCAATATCCCCATGATAACGAGGATCACTTTGTTCCACAGCAATATTTGCCGAAAGAGCAATTGGGAAAATATTTTTATTCCCCTTCAACTGAAGGGTATGAATTGGTTGTAAAAGATCGACTCACACAATGGAGGGATGCCCAAAGAAGAGCTTTAGGAATCTCAAAAACCGAGGAATTGCCTGAGCTTTCTCGCGAAATTATTGAAAAAATCAAGCAAAAAACACGGTAATCAGTAAATCCTCTGAACTGCGATTATTAGACAAAAAGGTCGTGGGATTTTATTCGAGAATACGGTTTTTTTGGATATGCTTGCATAAAAGATTCATTATTCCCAAATAACTTCATAAAATGAGATAAAATTCCACCTCCAATGCGACCACCTCCCTGGCTTGTGTGGCATTGTCCGGCTTTATCTTTCAAATCCCGAACCCTTTTAATTTTTATTACTGCATCAATTAGAAAATTCTCATTGGCGAATGATTCCAAATCAATATCCTTGTTCTTTCCAAATTTCGCAGGATCCTGCCGGAACAATTTCAATAATTTCACTGCAGTTCGAATAAAACCTCTTGAAAATGTATGAAAATATAACCTATCTGGAAGGAATGGAACGGAATTTCCTCTTAAGAATCGTTCATTCCCAGAAAGTTCAAAAGCCCTAACAGTTGCCTGATGAACTGCAATATGATCCGGGTGGCGATATCCTCCAATTGGATCAAATGTGACTATGACTTGAGGTTTCAATTCCCGAATGTGATCGACTATGACTCCTGCCACTTCATCTACGGGTTGGGATGCAAGAGCACGGGGATCGTGGTTGTCAGGGGATCCTGCCATTCCCGAATCCCGGTAACCCAAAAAATGTACTTCTTTTATCCTTAAAATGGATGCGGCACAATGTAATTCGGATTCCCGCAGATCTGCGATGGAATTGAAATTTTTTAATAAATCTGGAGGTACTTCCCCCACTTCACCTTTGGTTGCGCATAATAAATGGACATCCACACCCTTTGCGGCATAATAAGCCAAAGTGCCTCCCATCCCGAAAGATTCATCATCCGGATGTGCCAAAACTGCGAGTAGAATCTTATTCATTATGAATTAATTTTCTCATTTATAAATTTCCCGATCCCATTAATAGCTTTAATGGATTCTGGGATCATGTTCCCTGCAAACTGCCATACATGCTGCATATCTTTCCAGATCTCCAAGGTTACATCCACCCCTGCTGATTTGGCTTTATTCGCAAAATCAACAGAATCAGACAGGAGCAATTCATCCGAACCAACCTGAATGAGGAGAGGGGGAAGACCTTTCAGCTCACCGTAAAGAGGTGAAATGAGAGGATTCTTGATATCCACACCTCCTCTGTATAAATCTGCTGATTTACGCAGGTTTTTTTCAGTAAGCAGGATATCCTTTTTCTTATTTTTTGAAACAGACTCTCCTCTACCTTCCAAATCCGTCCAGGGTGAAAGACACACTGCAGCTGCTGGCATGCTTTTCCCTTCATTTTTTAGATCGAGCAACAAAGCCAGAGTTAAACCTCCACCTGCTGAATCACCTGCGATAATTATCTCACTTGGTAAACTTCCGATTTCCAATAGCCATTCATAGGTTATTTTTGCATCATGTATTGAACTTGGGAATGGAAATTCAGGCGCCAAGCTGTAATCGATGATCAAGGCGCGAGCTTTTGCGACGCTTGCGATATTCGCAACCAATACACGATGGGTGTTAATTGACCCTGTATTGTATGAGCCTCCATGTAAGTAAAGAATAGTCCTGTTGGATTCGGTCTTTGTCGGGATTATCCATTCAGCGGATATCCCGTTTATGGTCACTGATTCAATTTGAAAAGAATGAATGCATTTAAACATTTTTGCGGTTTTTTCCAATTTATTTCGTTCTTTTTCAACGTTCAGTTCATCTCCTGATCCAGTTAACCATTGATCTATTCTAAGATATGATTTTAATAATTCAGCTTGAATGCTCGCCATTATTACTCCTATGTAGGAAATTTTATATTTCCACCAATTTAATAGAATGTGAATGACGTTTCAATCATTCCAATTAATTTCCATTATAATCCCACAATTATTTTCATTTACAAGGGTATCTGATGGTTGTTGATGGTTCAGGAAAAGTGACTGAATTTGTAAAAGGTTTTCGCGATGAGATGCCAATCCTGATAGGAGTATTCCCTTTTGGAGTGATCTATGCGATCCTTGCTCAAAAAGTTGGTTTGTCCGTAATAGAAACTCAAACCATGTCTCTCCTTGTGTTTGCAGGGTCATCTCAATTAATGCTAATTCAACTGGCAGGTCTGAATTCACCCATTTTGGTTATGATCGCGACCGGTTTTATAATCAACTTACGCCATATCCTATATAGTGCTACCATAGCTCCATATACCAGCAAATTAAAGTCTCACTGGAAGTTCATTCTTTCATATTTATTAACGGATGAAGCTTATGCAGTGGCAATATCAAAATATTCAAATAAAGAAAATTCAAATAACCATTGGTACTTTTTGGGAGCAGGCATTGCTCTTTGGATTACCTGGCAATTAAGTACCATCTTCGGTTTATTGGTTGGATCGCAAATACCAGCAAATTGGTCTTTAGACTTTACCCTTCCATTAACATTCATCGCTTTATTAATTCCCATGATCAAAGATCGACCCGGGATTATTGCGGCGCTTATAGCTGGCTTTTTTGCGTTGTTAACCGTGGCATTCCCATTCAAGCTCGGCTTGATCGCTGCCGCATTAATTGGAATAATTGCAGGGTTCAGGAGTGAAAAATTGTGAACTCGATTTGGTATTCAATCATCATCGTAGGGGTATTAACTTATTTATCCCGTCTTTCATTTATCTTATTTTCAGAGAAAATCCGATTACGCCCCTTTGTTCTTCGAACCTTCAAATACATCCCCATCGTTGTTTTAGCAGCAATTATTTTTCCTGAGGTGATAAAGCCTGTTGAACCTTATTTCGTTTTTTTCCCCAGGTTGGCAGCAGGATTATTCGCCATTTTCATTTCATGGCGTACCAAAAATGTCATTCTTACTATAATCTGTGGGATGTTGATGTTATATTTTATTCAATTTCTGTTTACATTCTAATGAATCTAAAAAATTTAATAAACCGGTAGGGAAGGGTCAATAATTCGTGCCCACTCGTTAATCCCGCCTTTCAAATATTTAGCATTTCTAATTCCGTTGCTGTAAAGGATTTCCAACGCCCGCCTGGACCGGTGTCCAGACTTACAGAAAATTACTATTTCCTGATTAATGTTCAATTCGTTCAAACGACCGGGTAATTGCCCCAGAGGGATGTTTTTTGCATTTTTAATCCTTGAGATCTCCAATTCATGAGGTTCTCTGACATCCAAAAGAAAGATAATCTCTTTTTCTTCGATTTTCCTTGATAACTCCTCTGGCATTAAAGTTTGATGAGGGTCCGACAAATCCATGTCGTCCAGCCTCGTCGATGAACCGCAAAAAGCTTCATAATCAACCAAGGCATGAATATCTGCACGGTCCCCACAAATTCTGCATTCAGGATTCTTTCTAATTTTCACAAAGTCAAATGTCATTTCCAGGGCATCATATAATAAAAGTCGACCAATTAAATTCGAACCAATTCCCAGAAGTAATTTAATTGCTTCAGTTGCCTGGATGGTACCGATGGTACCCGGGAGTATTCCCAAAACTCCTCCGTCTGCACAAGATGGAATTAATCCAGCAGGAGGAGGCTCGGGAAACAAGCATCGATAACATGGACCTTCCTTGGCATAAAAGACGCTTGCCTGACCATCAAATCGAAAAACTGATCCAAAAATATTTGGAATTCCCAACAAAACGCATACATCATTAGACAGGTATCTTGTTGGGAAATTGTCACTCCCATCAATTAAGATATCATAGTTATTGGCTATGCGCAATGCATTTTCAGAAGTAAATTGCTCTTCAAATGTGTCTACCTGGATATCCTGGTTTATATCAAGCATCGCGTTCTTCGCTGAAACAACTTTCGATTCACCGATCGAATGAGATCCATGAATCACTTGTCGCTGCAAATTTGATAATTCCACCTTATCAAAATCCACGATTCCAATTCGTCCAACTCCAGCAGCAGCCAGATATGAAGACACAGGAGATCCTAATCCTCCTGTTCCCACTATCAATACCGAAGACTCTTTAAGTTTTTCCTGCCCCTTCAATCCGACTTCTGGAATAAGTAAGTGCCTTGAATATCTTTCATATTCCAAATGAGTTAAACCTGATCCCATTTTTTCAACCACCTGCCATAGAAGCAATTACTGTCAATTCATCATCCTCAGCCACTCTGGACTTCATACCATTTTTCAAATCCTTGACATTGACATCCCTTAGAAAAATGGAAATAAAGGACCTGAATTTTCTTTCAGGATCAAACAAATGAGGTCTGATTCCTGGATATTTTGTTGTAAGATTTGAAAACACCTCTTCAATTGTGGATCCCTCGATCATTAATGACCTTTGGGATTCAACATACGGTTGAAGAGGTGATGGAATTTTAATTATTGGCATTAACTTCCTAACAGAAAGGATATTATTCCTCTTTCTTATCGGCTATTTCCTTTTTATGAGCCTCGATTATTTCTGCTGCGATGTGAGTTGGGACAATTTCGTAATGATCAAGTTCCATGGTAAAGTAACCTCGACCTCCAGTCATGGAACGAATCTGAGTTGTGTAACGCAACATTTCAGACATTGGGACGTGAGCAATGACAACCGTCAAACCATGTTCGGATTCTGTCCCCTGAACGCGACCTCTTCGCGAATTTAGATCGCTCATAACATCACCCATATTCGAATCTGGAACAACCACGCGAACATTCATGATCGGTTCGAACAATACAGGGCTGGCATCATGAACCGCAAGTTTAAATGCTTCCCGCCCAGCTATTTCAAACGCTACAGGCTTCGAGTCTACTGGATGCTCCTTTCCATCATAAACAATCACTTTTACGTTGCTCATTGGATAACCAGCCATCACCCCAGTGAGAAGAGTGGCAGCAATCCCCTTTTCAATTGCCGGTAAATATGATTTGGAAAGGTTCATTCCAACCAATTCATCTGTAAACTCAAAATCAGCTTCCGGTAAAGGTTCGACACGCAAATGAACTTCACCAAATTGGCCAGATCCTCCGGATTGCTTCTTGTGCCGATATTGAGCTGATGCCTTTTTTGTGATTCCTTCCCGGTAAGGAACTTTCGGTTCAAAAGTGACCAGCCCAACCTGGAATTTTGTCTCTGCCCGACGGATCGCCACATCAATATGCTGATCTCCCATTCCCTGCAGAATTGTCTGCCCAGTACTTTTTTCATTGAACCAAGATAAAGTCATATCTTCTTCGCATAATCGAGTTAATGAAGACGAGATCTTGGTTGCATCAGCTTGAGTCTTTGGCCCTATGGCTACACGATACAACGCATTTGGGTATTCGGGAATTGCGAGAAGAAGGGGGTGTGATTTTTCACTGAATGTGTCACTTGTCGCTGAAACTGAAAGTTTTGAGACTGATCCGATGTCCCCTGCATGAATAATTTTTACAGGTAATTGCTCTTTGCCCCGTTGTATATGAAGCCCGGACATGCGTTCTTCTGCTTCCTTGGATTGATTCCACACCCTGGAATCTGCGCTGATGGATCCAGAATAAATGCGGAAATATGACATTCTTCCAACGAACGGATCCGCGGTTGTCTTCCATACATATGCCGCTAAAGGATTGCCATCCGAAGATTTCACATCTTCAATGCTTTGTTTTAATTGAGCTTCCTGGCTTTTTGCCTCAGCCGGTGAAGGCAACAAATAAATAATGGCATCCAATAATAATCCCAATCCAATTTCATGACCAGCTGCAGAACATAATACTGGAACAAAAGCACCAGACTTAACAACACCGATCAATCCGCGCAATAATTCCTCATCCGATAAATTTCCTGAATCCAAATACTTTTCCAGGAGAGCATCTTCACCCTCAGCAGCTGCTTCCATTAACTCAGAACGGGCAGTATTGGCGACATCCTTATATTCTTGAGGGATCTCTTCACCAACTTTTCCATCTCCGCTAAATGCTTTCATGCTGATAAGATCGATTACCCCTTTAAATTGAGCTTTCTCGCCCCAGGGAATTTGAATTTTAACAAAACGGGCATTAATAGTTTCTGTAACAGAAGTCAATGCTTTGCCAAAATTTGCATTGTCCCTATCCATTTTATTGATGACCAACAATCTCGGTAATTTAAATTGATTGCAGTAACGCCAGGCGATTTCCGTTCCAACTTCCAGACCTGAAACCGCATCAACCAGAATGACTGCACCATCAGAAACGCGCAAAGCTGAAATCACCTCTCCGATAAAATCCGGAAAACCAGGTGCATCCAAAACATTGATCTTAATATTTTTGTATTCAATCGGTAGAACGCTGGTATACAGGGAAATTTTTCTTCGAATTTCCTCATCATCATAATCAGACACGCTGGAGCCATCTTCAATTCTCCCCAACCTAGTGGTGGCACCGGTGAAATGAAGAAATGCCTCTCCCATCATAGTCTTACCGGCGCTTCCGTGGGCAACTAATGCGACATTTCGGATAAACTCAGTGGTATACTCTTTCATCATTAAAATGACCTCTCTAAATAGATTATTAGACCAAATATTTATTGTAAAAGAAGTCAGGTGAATTGTCAAAGTGAAACTTGTCCTCAGAGAACTTCTTATATTATTTATTTTCTTTATCACAAGTTATCGTTTTCAATTATGAGAGTTTTATTTCTCTTTCTCGATGGAGTAGGTTTGGGAAAAGATGATCCATCCATTAATCCTTTTTCATCTGCATACTCTCCGACCATAAGATCCTTGCTATCTGGCGGGAAATTAATTGCACAAAGTGCTCCCTATTTCTCAAAAGATTGCGCCTTTATAGGAATAGATGCAAAGCTGGGTGTTGATGGGATACCTCAATCGGCTACCAACCAGGCGACCATATTGACAGGCATTAATTTCCCTAAATTATTAGGGTACCACTATGGTCCCAAACCAAATAACGAAATCTCACTATATTTTAAGCAGGGTATATTGCCTAACACTCGATCAATTAACCGGATTAATGAAATTAACTTAACTAACAATTCGATCTTCTCGAGATTAAGTCAATCAAATTACAAAGTCTCGTTGCTTAACGCATATCCGGACAAGTATTTTGATTTAATCAATTCAGGTAAGAGAAACCACTCGGTCATCCCGTTGGCAATTACATCTGCTGGTTTATCCCTATTCGATCAAAGGGATCTGTTTCATGGAGATGCTGTTTCTGCTGATTTCACCGGACTTGGCTGGCGAGAGTACCTGGGACTTGCTCAAACTCCATTATTGAGCCCTTACCAGGCTGGTGAGAAGATTTCTAAATTGGCTGAGAAGTACGACTTATCAATATTCGAATTCTGGGAAAGTGATCATATAGGTCATAAACAAGATATCGAAAAAGGAATACAAATGATCGAAAAATTAGATCTCGTATTAAAGGGTTTGATCGAATCATGGAATTTTGAAAAGGGCGTGATTTTAATTTCATCAGATCATGGAAATTTGGAGGATCTTTCTACACGAAAACATACTCAAAACAAAGTCCCCGCCATACTTATAGGTAATTCCAGTCGTCAACAATTATTAGCAGAAAAAGCTCATTCAATAAGCGATCTGGCATCAATCATGCATGAAATGATTGTCGGGTTTTAAATAGTTGAAAGACGGTTTACCAGATGAATAATTTCTTATAATTTTTAGACTCGTAATGAGTATTGTAATTGATTAAATTCAAAGTACTTAGCAATGGGGGTATTACAGAAAAACCATATGCACTGATAGTTTCAACCGTAGGTCACTTAAATAAATGCTTCCAAAACGACTTGGGTTGTTTAAAACTGCTTTTCCGCTTTGACACCCTTTTCCACATCTCTGATGGAGCATCAGGAATGCTAAGTTGTTCCAGAGGTCTACTGAGATCCCAAGCCAGATCTTCGAGAGCAGCAACAAGGTTCTTTGATTGGCTGAGAATGGCTGGAATTCCTGTACTGATGGATTCCGATACACCAGTATCGTACTGAATCAAGGAACCAACTGGATGTTGAAAAGCTTCCTGAATATGTTCAATACTTAAGCCATTTTCTTTGAAAGTCCAATTTACAACCAATCGGATTTTATCTTCAATGTATCCAAGATCCCCAAAAATCTGCATCGACGCTTTGGTTAATAATAGCGAAGCGATATCCGGCGGTACAGGTATCAAGATTTCATCTGCTTTATCGAAAATGGATAAAGTTTGTGGCGAGAAATCATGGGAAGTATCCACCAAAACATATGAAAATTGTTCTCGCATTCGATCTAAGACTGCAGCAACGTGTTGTTCGGTAACTTTTTCAGCATTCGCCGGCTCGAAAATACCCCCCAATAGATAAATTCCAGATTCGTGAAATGTCAAATGCTTTTCGATCATTTCTTTGTCAAGCATTTCGGGAAAATATTCTGTCAGTTCGCTAATGGAATGCTGAGGTCTGATGTTCAAGTAAATGTTTGCGACCCCGATCGGAAGACTAAAGTCAACAAGACCTACTTCTTGATTCCAGAGGTTCCTGAGACCCACTGCCAGATTTACTGCCAGGGTCGTGCATCCTGCTCCCCCACGAAGGTTAAAGACCGCGATTATTTTTCCGGGTTGACCACCTTGACGTTCCAATGGACTGGCTTTGGTTCTACGTAACAAAGCCCGGACGCGAAGTAAAAGTTCATCGCGTTCAAAAGGAACAGTAACATAATCATCAGCACCAACCTGTAACCCTTTAACTTTATTTGCAGTTTCAGATTTTGCGGTAAGAAAAATGACCGGGGTGTCTATTGTTTCCGGCAATTTCCTGAGTTGGATACAAACATCAAAACCATTCATCCCAGGCATAACAAGGTCTAGAAGGATCAAATTTGGTTTGGCTGACCTGGCCATGTTGATGCCTTGTTCACCATCATAAGCATTCATGCATTGATAGCCGGCTTTATTTAAGATTATCTTAGTTAATACGGCTCGATCTGTGTCATCATCAATTATTAATATAACATCTGCCATTTGGATCCCTCGTCATTCGTCAATTACTTTTCCTGATATCAATAAGCTTCATCAGTTTATTTTACTTCAAACATAGAAATATTAGGATTTAATAAGGAACCTCGATAACCCAAACGTGGAATACTACCCGTGATTTGCTTTCCTGACAACAATCTTGACCATATAAATTGTAAGTGATAAAATATCGTTCTTCAATTGTTGACGCGGGGTAGAGCAGTGGCAGCTCGTCGGGCTCATAACCCGGAGGTCGCAGGTTCGAGTCCTGCCCCCGCTACTTTTCATCAACCATAGTCCCTAAGGCTATGGTTTTTGCATTACTTACATGCTCCTGTTCTATGTACCAGGTATTAAGTTAGTCCCACAGACAAAAGACCCTGGAGTGGGGTAGAAAAAGAGACCGTTTGTGTTGCTTCCTGGGCTGATTGTTTAATCCCCAACAAGCTATGTGGTCTGACCTGATTGTACTTTTTTCTCCAATTTCGATCAATATTTTCGCCTCCTCCAAAGGATAAAAGATCTCACGGTTAAGCGGTTCATCCCTGAGCTTTCCATTAAAGTTCTCTATGTAGCCATTTACCCAGGGACTTCCTGGTTCAATAAATAATGTTTTTACCTCTTGTTCGTGCAACCATTTACGTACATACCTCGCAGTGAATTCAGATCCGTTATCCGAACGAACACTTGCACCAGCATGCAAGTGCAGGTGTATGATCAGGGATCCCTTTGCTACAGAACAACTCCGTCAAACACTCCAGAACATCCTTTGATTTGAGAATCCTCCTGACTTTGATCGCCAGGTTTTCCCGGGTAAATTCATCAATGATATTCAAGGTCCAGAAAGGTCGTCCATCATAGGTTACGATTTGGTCAGTTCCTTAGGGGTATGTCCCTTTTCATTCTATGGCTGTGGTTTCAAATTCCCACCCTTAAAACTTACTTCACCACGGGATATAAGACATTATCCAGATTTAAAATGATAAAATTAATAAAATGAGGTATATTTCCCAAACCGCATGAATCAGACTAGGAAAGAAAAGCCTTATGCGACGATCAAGCCAGGCTACACTCTGCTGCTTACCAAAATTTCTGTATGAATTTTAAACACTCTGGCATATCCATGCCAATCTTGCCACATCGTGAATTACTTTATGTAAATCCATCAAAGCATGAAAACAAACCCAAGTTACGCTGCTGATATCGTTCTGATCAATGGAATTGTATACACTGTGGACGCTGAGCGGCGTATTACAGAGGCCTTGGTTGTCACAGGTAACCAGATCGTATTTACTGGCAGATCCATCGATTCGAAAGCATGGATCGGACCAAAGACCCGAGTCATCAATCTGCAAGGGAAAATGGTATTGCCAGGTTTTATCGACAGTCATTGCCACATCACTTCCGGGGTATGTGAAATTTACGAACCCATCCTGCACGGTATTAATACTATTGAAGAGTATCAACAAGCCATTCTGGATTATTCTTCTTTAAAACCTGAATTGCCGGGTATTCAGGCTGGAGGTTGGACAAACGCGTTGTTCGGTCCTCATGGCCCGGGGAAAGAACTCCTCGATGCAGTTGTTCCGGATAGACCGGTTTTGCTTTACTCGGAAGATTATCACACTGCCTGGGTGAATTCAAAAACATTGGAGATCGCCGGCATTACTGCCGATACTCCAAACCCAACTGGTGGAATTATTGAACACAGCCCGGACGGGAACCCTTCCGGCACACTTCGTGAAACAGCGGTTGAGTTGGTCAAGAGATCCATTCCTCCTTATTCAATTCAACAAGTCAAGGAAGGACTTGCCTTTTTTCAAAAGAAAGCCCATTCCCTCGGGATCACAACTGTCTTCAACCCGATGGTTTCGTTGAAAGAATTGACCGATCTGCATGCATTTCACGATTGGGAACGATCCGGTGAAATGCGATTGCGGGTTCCTTCCGGTGTTGAAATTCATCCGGAAGACCCCATTGAAATTATAGACGAGTTAATCACTCTGCGCGACAAGGAGGAAGGGAAATACTTCAAGATCCTGGCAGCCAAGATATTTATGGATGGGGTCATCGAAGGGGCTACAGCCTATCTTGAAGAGTCCTATGCTCATATTCCTGGATCGAAAGGTATACTAAATTGGGATCCTGCGAAATTCAAAAAGATGTGCGTTGCCCTGGACAAGGCAGGATTCCAGATCCATGTCCATTCGATCGGGGATGCAGCCACCCGGATCACGTTGGATGGATTCTCAGAAGCTCGACTAATGAATGGCAGGCGGGATTCTCGACACAGCATCACTCACCTTCAACTGGTCAATCTATCGGATATTGATAGATTTGCGTCACTTGGTGTGATCGCCATACCTCAACCATACTGGTTTGTAATGGATGCAAATTTTGACCAGGCTATTGGATATATTGGCCTCGAACGTGCTCAGCGACAATATCCCATGAAAAGCTTCTTCGAGAAAGGCGTGATAGCTGCTTCAGCCAGCGATTATAACGTTACCCTGCATCCCAACCCGTTGGTTGCGATCGAAACAGGCATTACCCGCAGGATCCCGGGTGAGAAAAGAACAAAAACAACCTCAAATTCTGTTGGTGTCCTTGGACCCAACGAGTGTGTTTCTATCAAGGAAATGATCGATAGTTTTACCATCCATGGAGCCTATGCAGCTTTTCTTGAAAAAGAAACAGGTTCCCTTGAAGTAGGCAAGAGTGCTGACTTCATTATTCTGGACAAGAATATCATTACAGATCGACCGGCTGATATTCACAAAGCCAGAGTGCTGAATACTTTTTTTGATGGGCGGCAAGTCTATCCAATCGACTCAGTATTTGACAGGGGATGAATATAAATTGAAATAATATTCTTCCCCATTGGAAATAAACATACCTGGCGAAAAGGTGTTCGCCAGGTATATCATCTATAAATAAAGTTCGACTAAATCGTTTTCTTCTCGATCCTACTTGGTAGCGGGATCGATTGTCGTATCAGTACCAAACCATTGGATCGACATTTTGGAAAGGGTTCCATCAGAATGCATGGCGATCACGATGTCATCCACTGCCTTCAACAAGGTAGCGATTGGCAGGCTGTGGGACTTATCGATCGCTGGGGCGCAGGCATCTGAAAAAACGGCTTTTCCAAGTTTTACCACCGGCATGCCTGCGGCAATATTGGCATCAATGACCGTTTCAGAGGTGAGATAGGCAACGAAATCCTTTCTACCAGAGGCCAGTGATTGGGCACATTCCTGGTCGGTGTCCAGTGGAATGATCGTTATCCCTGCCGGAGGTACGGCATAGATGGTACTTGCCGGGACAAGTGTTGGAAGTACTCCATTCAGCCAGGATTCATAGGTTGTCGAAACACCAACGCACACTGCCTGGTTGGCCAATTGATCTATGGAGGTGATCCCGGAATCATTTAAAGTGGCGAAGTAAGCCGGAGTGTAGTAATACGGCGAAGTGAAATCAAGGACCTTCTGGCGATCCAGGTTGATGCCCATGGACCCAACGCTGATGTCCCATTTATCCGCCCAATTGCCTGCAGTGATCATATCCCAGGCAGGTGTAGCAAAGCAGGTCTCAACGCCTAATCGTGTACCGATCTCAATGGCAACGTCAACATCAAATCCCTGCATTTCTGCGGTCGTCAGGGTATCTGATGGACATTTAGTATCAGCCGGTCGTTTTCCTTCGGTGTTTAAAAATGATTGGGGAGCATAATTTGGATCAGTTGAGACAAGGATGTAACCCCTTTGTTTAATATCTGCCAGCAGGTCAGCCGGAGCTGTGCTCCCACCGCCACAGGCAGACAGTAATGATGCAATCATGATCAAAAGAACTGAGATGGATATAATTTTTTTCATGTTCTCCTCTGGATTACTTTAATAAGATTTATTTTCTATAGCCGGTATGAGATTTTATTTCTTAAGCTTCTTCTCTCCTTTTCTTAATTTTTTTTATGGATGATTCTCTTAAAAACCTGATCCTATTCTTTTTCAATTTAAGAGATCAGCTTTTCCTTTTTGATACCGCTCGCTTCAATGGCCTATTGGGGTAATATGTCTTCAGATAACGAAAGCGGTTTTTTATAGGTTGCAAGCACCATGATGGTACTTGTGCGAAGTAAACCAGGAACACTGTTGAACTTGTCGTACAGAATTTGGCGCAAGTGCTCCAAATCTCTGGCCCAGATGCGCACCAAAACATCCACATCACCTGTTAATAGTTGGATCTCGGTAACTTCATTAATTTCAAGTAAAGCATCTATTGATTTTTTATTTTCCACTTGCTGATCGAGGGTCACCTCAACCAGGCAATTCAAAGGAAATCCAAGCCTGGCAGGGTTGAGTACGGTAGTATATTCCTGGATGATACCTGTTTCTTCCATCTTACGGATTCGATCACGAACTGTCCCATGCGGGATGCCAAGCTGCTCACTAACCTGGGTTAGAGGAAGCCTGGCATCTGTCTGGAAGATGCGAAGGATCTTTAAGTCTATTTCATCAATTTTCAACATGCCAAAATCGGTTTCCTTGACTAATGACTTTAAAATTGTTATAATGGCGGAAATTAGTTTATTCTACCGCAATATTTTATAGTAATAAGACAATATACCACAATTAAAACAAATAATGCAAGAGTTTCAGAATGAAACTATCCAGCTTCCAATTTGATGGATATTCCAATAAAAAGCAGGGGCCGGAAAAACTCGATCACACAACAAAGGACCAAAACATGAATGATGAGATCTTTCAACAAATGGCGCAAAGTATTTTTGACGGTGATGCAGATGTGGCAGCTACACTGGCGCAACGATCAGTAGAGGCTGGCATTGACCCACTTGATGCCATCAATAAGGGATTTGTTATAGGAGTTAATACTGTTGGCGAGAACTTCTCCTGTGGAAATGCATTCCTCCCTGAGTTAGTGATGGCAGGTGAGGCAATGAAAGCTGCTGTGGCTGCATTAGGACCGGAAATGAAAAAACGCGGCTCTCAGCGCCAGATGTGCGGAAAAGTGGTTCTGGCCACTGTCCAGGGAGATATCCATGAAATTGGCAAATCCCTGGTTGGAACCATGCTTTCTGCATCAGGTTTTGATGTTTATGATCTGGGTGTGGATGTTGCAACCGAAAGAATTATTGAGAAAGCCAAGGAATTGGATGCCGATCTCATCGGTTTGAGTGCATTACTGACAACCACGATGGTTAAACAAAAAGAAGTCATCGATGAATTGGATAAATTGGGTCTTCGCAAGAAGGTAAAAGTTCTTGTCGGAGGAGCCCCCGTAACCAGGGATTGGACCCAGAAGATCGAAGCCGATGGATACTCTGAGGATGCGATAGGAGCTGTGGGAGTAGCCAAGAATCTGGTCGGGGTTTCCTAAAGATAGAGAGTTTCCTTTCATGCCAAGAATCAAGGGAGATACGATAATCAAAAAAAATCCGTATCCGTTTGATTTTTCCCTGTGTTCTATCGCGCCTTGCACTTGCGTGCAATTGGCGCGGTTTGTTTATTAGTAATTTCATTGTATTATTAAGAAATATACAAAGGAGAGTACATGAAACAAAAACTGTTCTATGCCCTGGTTTTGATGGTTATGTTGGTCACTGCTTGCGGTGGAATAGGAAAACCGGCCGAAGCGGTGACTTTACGCATCGGTTGGTCAGGTAAGCCTGATACTCTCAACCCAGCCTATGCATTCGTGGGAGAGTCATATACCATCTTTCACCTGATCTATTCCACGCTGACCAAACAGGCTGTGGATGGTAATTATGTCGGTTCACTGGCAAAGGATTGGTCGGTTTCGGAGGATGGACTGACCTGGACATATCATTTAAAGGATGGGATCAAGTGGAATAATGGGGAACCTTTCACCGCTGATCAACTAGCCTGGGATATCAATGCGATCATGAAGGATCCGGAAGGCTGGGCAACATTATCCAACTATACAGCCGGATTCGCGGAAGTGACCGCACCGGATGCCAACACGGTGGTGATCACCACCGAATACCCGATCGCCAATATGGATTACCGCACCTCCTACCTTTATACATTCTACCCCCCCGACTTTGAAGGATTTACAACTGCCGAAGATCTCCAAAATTATGGGAATGATGCACCAGTAGGCACGGGGCCATTTATGTTTAAATCCTTTGACAAGGATACAGGTGTTGTCATTTTGGATGCCAACAAAGAATATGTCGATGGAGCGCCTAAGATCGACAGTCTTATTTTCCAAACCTTTGATAATACCGACGCCATGGTTCAAGCATTAAAGGTTGGTGATATTGACATGCTTCAAAGCGTGCCAGCCAGCGCGTATGAAACCGTGACAGGTTTCGAGAATGTGAAAGCTACGGCAACGGACAATTACTATTTCTACGAACTGATCATAAACACAGTTGACTCAAGTGTTTATCCAACCCAGACTGGCAATCCGGCATTGGCTGATCCTGCCGTTCGACTGGCAATGGCACATTCCACCAACAAACAGGATATCGTAGATATCGTTTTTCAGAAGTTGGCCAAACCGGGCGTCAGCATCATCGCCCCAGCCTTGGGCGGTGGATTCTGGAACAACCCGAATCTCAAGGATATTGCCTTCGACATTGCTGAGGCAAATCGAGTATTGGATGAGGCAGGTTACCTACCCGGAAGTGATGGCGTGCGTGAGAAGGGTGACTTGCGCCTGGAGTTCCGCCTGCAATTCCCATCCACCCTGGCAACTTATGCCCGCATCGCCGATATGATGGCGGATTGGTTCCAGCAGGCTGGCATGAAAGCAATTCCTGAATCGATGGATGAAGACAGCCTGGTCGCTGCCACGACTGGAGTGGGCGATTACGATCTCATCTTATGGAGTTGGTGGCCCGATCCAGATCCTGACTTTATTCTTAGCGTGCTGACTACCGATCAATTCCTGCCGGGAGGTTGGAGCGACTGCGGGTACCACAACCCCGAATATGATCAGCTCTATCTGGATCAGCAGAAACTTGTGGACCGGAACGCGCGCCAACAGGTGATCTGGAAAATGCAGGAATTGATTTTCAATAATATGCCTTACATCGTGTTGGCTTATGATGACATGTTGCAGGCGTACCGGTCAGATCGCTTCACAGGCTTTATTGAATCCCCACTAGGGATCGAATCGGCTGAATCATTACTGAATGCTGAAGCGGTAAAGTAACCCTTCTTACCTTGCTTGTTAAAACTTTCCTCTTTCGTCTGGATCTTGCTTGATACGAAAGAGGAAAGTTCCCTTGAAAACCAGGTCTAATCCCCGATGAACCGACGCGATTTTTTACTTCGAAAAATTGGATTGTCATTGGTGACGATCCTTGTGGTGGTTGTCATCGATTTTATGCTGTTCCGTGTTCTGCCTGGCGACCCCATCCGTTCGGTAATCGGGCGCAACGTGCGCATCTCGGCCGATACACAGCAAGCCTTGCGGGAGCAATTCGGCCTGGACAAACCTGTCTTTCCGGATCAGTTCTTTGATACTCTCGGTCAGTGGGCTCAAGGCAACCTGGGGGTCTCCTGGTCCTTGAGACGACCTGTCAGCGAAGTGCTGAGATCAAAATTGGGGAATACCATTCTATTGATCGGAATTGGTCAACTCCTGGCCATTATTCTGGGTGTTACCCTAGGATTACTGGCCGGCTGGAAACGCAAAACAGCATTAGACATAGGCGCGTTAACCTTCTCTCTGGTTGCCTGGTCCATTCCAACTTTTTGGCTGGGGATCATTTTATTGGCTGCAGGAAGTACCTGGTTTGGATTTCCAACAGTCGGTATCATCAGCCCTCAAAATACCGGCAAACCGTTGATAACCATTCTACCTGACCTTGCCAAACACCTCTTCCTGCCCACCTTGACATTAACTATACTTTATTTGGGTGAATACATGCTTATCATGCGTTCCTCCATCCTTGAAGTGCTCAGTGAGGACTATATTCTCACTGCCAAAGCCAAGGGTATGAGTGACTGGCAGGTGCTATGGAAACATGCTTTAAAAAATGCAATGCTGCCTATCGTCACCCTTATCGCGATCAACCTCGGTTTCACTGTTTCAGGGGCAATCTACATCGAGACGGTCTTCTCTTATGATGGGCTTGGAAAACTGTTTCAAACTGCACTTACAAAACAAGATTACCCTCTTTTACAGGGTGCATTCCTCTTGCTGGCAGTGAGTGTCATCCTCGCGAACCTGGCCGCGGATTTCTTATATGTGGTTCTCGATCCGCGTGTGAAGGAGACCTGATCTGAAAGAAAACTGGATCCGCTTCAAACGCAACCTGCAGGGTTTTTGGAAGGTCTTCCGTCGGAACAAACTCGGATTACTGGGTGGGTTTTTGGTCATATCCGCCATTCTGACTGCTTTGTTTGCACCACTGCTCACGCCGTACACTCCAACTGAGGTGATACGGGATTCCAACGGGGATGGCCTGACCTTTGCGTCACCTTCGGTCCATGCTCCCCTGGGCACGGATGATGCCGGTCGGGATATCTGGTCACAGTTGATCTACGGAGCGCGGGTTTCATTAATGGTTGGTTTCCTGGCAGGCTTCATTGCCATGTTCGTCGGCAGTACGTTCGGGATCCTGGCAGGATACTTTGGCGGGAGGTTGGATAACCTGCTCATGCGGATCACTGATGTTTTGCTGGTCATACCAGACCTGCCGCTGATGCTTGTCCTGGTGGCCACACTCCGTCAGATGGATCTCCATGTTTCTCCGCTGGTGGTGTTGATCGCGGTCATTGGTCTGTTGTATTGGACAAGCACCGCCCGCCTGATCCGGTCGCAGGTATTGACAATCAAGGAACGGCAGTTTGTGGCACGCGCCCGTGCCATCGGGGCCGGAAATGGTCATATCATCCGCAAACACATTCTTCCCCAGATCATGCCACTCATCGTAGCCAACACTGTTCTGATCATATCCACTGCCATCCTGGTCGAATCGGGTCTGGCTTTCCTGGGTCTCGGGGACCCAACCCAGCCTTCATGGGGAGCGATGCTTAATTTTGCCTTTGACCGAAGCGCGATCACCAACGGGGCCTGGTGGTTCTATCTTCCACCTGGTTTGGCGATCGTATGGGTTACGCTGGGATGTGTTCTTCTCGGCAATGTCCTGGAGGAAATGCTTAACCCGCGGTTAACCGCGCACCACCTTGAAAGTAATAAGAATATGGTCGCAATTCAGAAAGAAGGGGATAAATGACGACCATTCCCATCCTCTCTGTCCGCAATCTGACAGCTGAATTTCAACTGGCAAATAAAAAGAACGCCCGGGCTATCGAAAATATATCCTTTGATGTAATGCCGGGCCAGACAATAGGGCTGGTAGGAGAATCAGGTTGTGGAAAGACCACTACATTGATGTCGATTATGCGTCTGCTGCCAGCCAATGGAAGGATCTTGGCAGGCAATGCCTATTTCAAAGGGAATGATCTGTTTGCAATAAGCGAGCAGGAAATGCGTGATCACCGCTGGAAGGACCTGGCCATAATTTTTCAGGGCGCTATGAACGCTCTCAATCCGGTCATGAAAATTGGCAACCAGATCCGGGAGGCGATCCTTTTACATAACCTGATGGACCGTGAAAAAGCTGATGCTCGCGTGGACGAATTACTGGAGCTGGTTGGAATTCCTCGCCTACGGCGTGACCAATACCCGCACCAATATTCGGGAGGAATGCGTCAAAGGGCGATGATCGCCATGGCATTGGCCTGTTCGCCTGAGCTTCTTTTTGCGGATGAACCTACAACAGCGCTAGATGTGATGATCCAGGCTCAGGTTTTGGAATTGCTCAAGCAGATCCAAATTAAACTTGGCCTGGCGATTGTGCTCGTCACTCATGATCTGGGAGTGATTGCCGAAATGTGTGATGAGGTCGTAGTAATGTACGGGGGAATGATCGCTGAATATGGTGATACCGAACTGGTTTACAACCAACCTCAACATCCTTACACCCAAAGATTGTTGGAATCATTCCCGGACCTGAGTTCCCCGGGCAATTATTCAGCAGGGCAAGACCTGATGACGATCCCGGGAACTCCACCGAGTTTGAGCGATCTCCCAGCGGGATGCAGGTTTAATCCGCGCTGTCACAAGACCATTGAAATCTGTAAAAGAATGATACCCAACAGTGTGGATATGTCGGCTCCTGGTTCGCAAAAGAAACACTACGCAACCTGCCACCTACTAAATCGAGATGAGTTAAAGGCATATGACCAGTGATCCGATCCTCGAAGTTAGACAGCTGGGCAAATATTTTCCGGTTCGGCAGAATTTTCTTGAAATATTCCGTCGGCAAAAACCGGAAGTAGTCAGAGCAGTGGATGGCGTTTCCTTTTGCATTGAAAAGGGTGAAGTCCTCGCGCTTGTCGGCGAATCGGGTTGTGGAAAAACGACAATTGCCCAGTCATTGATCGGACTAACGGAAGCGACCAAAGGCGAGATCTTTTTTAAAGGGCAGACTATCGGCGTTGACAGGCAGGATGGTAAATCGATCTCTTTAAAAAAGCTGCGTCAGAAGGTGCAGGTAGTATTTCAGGATCCTTATGAATCGCTCAACCCGCGTGCCTCTATATTTGACATTGTTGCTGAACCCCTGGTTGTGCACGGGATGGCCAAGGAAGGTCAGGACCTCAACAATCGGGTGATTAGTTCACTTGAGGAAGCCGGGCTTCGACCAGCTGAAGATTTTCTTTTGCGATACCCGCATGAGCTTTCTGGAGGTCAACGCCAGCGAGTTGTGATCGCATCAGCGATGATCCTTGAACCTGAATTATTAATTGCAGATGAGCCTGTTTCAATGCTGGATGTTTCCATCCGGGCTGAGGTCCTTAATTTACTCAATGCTCTGCGGAAATCACGTGGCATTAGCATCCTCTTTATCACGCATGATCTTGGCACGGTCGCTCATTTTGCTGATCGATTGGCGGTTATGTACCTGGGGAGGATCGTGGAAATAGGTTTGACAGATGAGGTGCTAAAGGATCCTCAGCATCCTTATACCAAGGCATTGCTCTCGGTTGTTCCTGTGCCAAACCCCAGGTTTCGAAGAAAAATGGTGATTTTGACTGGCGAAACTCCCAATCCGATCAATCTTCCCAATGGTTGCCGTTTTCACCCAAGATGCCCTCAAGTAATGGAATCCTGTAAAGTAATCGATCCACCTTCCATCCAGTTGAATATAACTCATGAAGCGACTTGTCTTCTTTTAAATCAGGAGATATAGTCCCACACCGCAGACGATCGGCCAGAAAAACTATTGTGGATCTCGATACCCACCAACAATTGTCAACAGAAGCTTTCTAATCGCTGATCATTCATCCCTGAATCTTGGAAAGGCAAGACTCCGATCCGCGAGATGAATGAGGAAAACAGGAAATATATCTTTTAGATCCGGGAACTTTTTTTTATTCAGATTTCAACCCGAAATCTGGTCAGCGTTGCCGATATTACGGAGATACTGCATTATTTCCGACAATATTGTCTTAATTTTTATATATTTCCGCATTATTCGTGTATAATTAATCTGTCGAATATTTATTGCTCTAAATAACCAGATTTCGATCAAAAAAGGAAATTAACAAATTGCCTGTATTATCTCCAAAAGAAAGGATCACTAAGGTTCTCCTGGGCGATAGACCGGATGTGTCGCCTGCAGCTCCTTGCTATTTATCCCTTTACCTGGCTGATCTCACCCGAGCGCATTACATTGAGCAGTATCAGGAGATCATGAAGGGTCGCTCACGCTCCCCGGTTGACCATGCCCAGGATACCTGTTTTCGTGCACAGGCTTTATATCAATCCTATGACATTTTCAAATCTCCTCCAGATTGGATTGAGGTATACCAGGGAGCCAGTAAGAGCTGGGCCGAGCGTACTGAGATTGTTCAAAAAGACAATATCCTTTTTTATGAGGATAAAGCTTCTGGATTCCAGGTTCCGATGGATGCGATTCCCATGCCGTATGGCAATGCAGATTTAAGAGATGCAAATTCATCTTCCAAAGGCAGTTGGAGTAACTCGACCACTGTTGCCTCCAAAAATGATGTTGACAGGCTTTTCCCCTGCGAGTCGCCGGACCAATTGCTTGACCAGGGCGATTTCGATCTGCCGCAGCAAGTGGTCACTGAATACGGTGACCGGTATTTCATCTCGACAATTCTGGATACGCCATATTCAGATTCGTTTGACTTTCTCGGTTTCCTGGGGTTGATGAAGATCCAGCATCAACAACCTGATCTATTTCACTACCTGCTTCAAAAAAGACTTGACCAGACCAGGAACATTATTGATGCCTGGGCAGCCACAGGAATTGAAGGCATTTTTGTGGAAGAAGTATTCACTGGCGCAGACTCGATCTCACCCCAAAATTATGATCGTTTTGTTTATGACTACAATCTGCCATTTTTCAACCACATGCGCTCCTCAGGCCTGTTGCCCATCCATTATATTTGCGGTGATTCAATTCCACGCTTGAAACGCGTAGTTGATTATGACATAATCGCCATCGCAGTAGAGGAGAGTAAAAAGAAATTCATCATTAATATTTCAGATGTGGTCGATCGAGTAGGAGGACAAATCGCGGTTTTTGGCAATATTGACGCGGTTTACTTTGGTCTAACTGCCTCGTCGCAAGAGATGGCTGCAGAAGTTGAACGACAGGCTGGTATAGGTATAAATGCGAAAGGATTTGTTATCAGCACGGGAAGCCCTTTTCCCCTGGAGACTCGTCCCGAGAAAATTGACATGCTGGTTTCAACGGCTCACTCGTTTTCCCTGCGATCAATGATGAATGAAAATGAAATATCCAACTAATTCCATTCTACTTTCCAAAAATATATTAATCCGATTTTCCCTTTTCAAGGTCCTCTTTGTAATTCAAAATATACATAACCAGGAGAAATATTAATATGCAAAAAGAAAACTCATCAACCCAAGGCGAAAAAGAAACTGAAACCAGGATCCAATCCCGGCCAACTGGATTTCGGATGTTCGCTGATGCACAGCTGGACGATATTCATTTGTCCTCTCTTGAGATCCTCCGTCGAACTGGAGTGCGTGTTCATGAAGCTGAATCGCTTGACTTGCTTCGGCAGGCTGGTTGCAGTGTTACTGATGAAAACCTGGTCCGTTTTCCAGCCGCAGTAATCGAAAATGCGATCGATGCTGCCCCCTCACGGATCGTGCTTTGCAACCGGACAGGCGAACCGCGTGTTATTTTGGAATCCAATCGTTCTTTCTTTGGAACAGGCTCTGACCTGCCCAATACGATCGACCTGGAAAGTGGAGAGAGGCGTCCTTCGCTCCTTGCGGATGTAAAAAATGCGGCCCTCCTGGCAGATTCACTCCCCAACCTGGATTTTGTAATGTCCATGGCTTTGCCCTCAGACCTGGACATGAAAACTTCTGACCGACACTCTTTCCTGGCAATGACCGAGAACACGGTCAAACCTTTGGTCTTCACCGCCTGGGATGAAGCCGGACTGGCGGATATTATTGCCATGTCGGAAACCATTGTGGGAGGTCCCGACAACCTGCAGCTTTCCCCGTTCCTGTTGGCATACCTTGAGCCAACCTCCCCCCTCCAACACACGGAGGTGGTTCTGCGCAAAGTACTCATGATGGCAGACCACGGATTACCCTTCGTGTATGCCCCCGGACCGGTCGATGGAGGCACCTCTCCGGTCACACCAGCCGGCAGTCTGGCTTTGGCTAATGCTGAAGTGATCAGTGGCAATGCCATCGCCCAGCTTCGCCGAAAAGGTACACCAGTGGTTTGGGGTTCGGGCAGCGGTCCCCTGGACATGAAAACAATGGTGGCAACATATAGTTCGCCGGAGTTTATGCTGCATTGCATGGCCATGGCCGAATTGGCACACTATTATTACAAGAAACCGGTGTGGGGATTTGCAGGATGCTCTGATTCCAAGCTTCCTGATATTCAAGCCGGTATCGAAAGTGCCTTGTGGATCTATTCGATGGCGCTCAGTGGTTCGAATTTGATCCATGATGCAGGTTATATTGAATCCGGTATGACCGCCTCGCTGGAAATGATGGTTGTTGCCGATGAGATCATCAGTTTCGTGCGACGACTAATCGGCGGAATTGAGTTCACACCTGAAACCCTCGCCCTGGACGTGATCAACAAGGTGGGTCCGGGTGGCAGCTTCATGAATACAATGCACACCAGGCAGAATTTTCGTAAAGTATGGTATCCTCGCGTGCTTGACAGGCATAATCATCATGGCTGGATCCAGGCCGGGCAACCAACCGCGATTAAGACCGCCCGGGATCTGGCAAAGGATGCCATCCTGAATCACAAACCAACTCCCATTGCACCCGGAATATCAGAGACTTTAAATTCCATCATCGCTGAGGCTGACAAGAGAGCCGGATTGATCTAAAGAGCGATCCGCGAGAGGTGAAACAAATATGATCGAACCTGAAGTAAGCCTGGTAATTCGTGCCCCAATGTTATGGGATGGACTGCAAGGATCACCTGTTCTTAAGGCGACCCTGGCCATTACCGGGGACAGGATCGTCTATGCTGGAACAACCGCAAATTCACCTGATCTCCCCGGCGCAAGAATCATCGAATTAAATGATGCCTGTTTGCTACCGGGGTTGATCGACATGCATGTTCATCCCACTTACTTTTGGGAAGAGCCGGATTCTGCTGCATATACTTATGAACCTGAAGGCGCGCTGATATATTCACCAGTGATGATCGCCTTGCTGGCAGTTAATAACCTGCATAAGGCACTAATGTCGGGTGTCACAACTGCGCGTGATACTGGTTCGATCAATAACATTATGTTTGATGTGAAGAGGGCTGTGCAAAAAGGGTATGTCCCAGGTCCCAGATTATACCTGGCAGGGCGCTTGATCGTACCGTCCGGTGGGCATGTGCATTACCTGGAAGGGTTGGCCAACCAGGCGGATGGCCCCTATGGGTTTAGAAAAGCCGTCCGGGAGGAGATCCGGGCAGGGGCGGATTTTATTAAACTGGCCAACAACCGGCAGGATTGCACGCAGGAAGAATTGAACGCAGCAGTGGTTGAAGCCCATCGCCTGGACAAAAAGGTTGCCTGTCATACCTCCAGTTCACCTTCCCAGCACATGGCGATCGAAGCAGGTGCAGATACTTTTGAGCATGGCACACCATCACCTGAAGAGATCGATATGGCTTTGGAAAAAGATATCGCATGGACTCCAACTCTCAATATGACCCAGGAATACCTTAAATGGTGTGAGCGACGCATAGACCACAACGATCCGGCCCAGGCGCAGTTCGCCATGCAGGAGTTTGTTGAAACACAACGATATATCGAACGAAAACATGCTTCAATGGAGTATGCGCTCAAAACTGGATTGAAAATTGTGGCTGGGACAGACAGCTTTATCGGCGGGGTTCGTTTTGACGCCATCGCGGATGAACTGCGCTGGCTGGTCGAGTATGGCTGCACTCCCATGCAAGCCATCCAGGCTGCATCAGACTGTGCAGCTCAATCCATGGGCTGGACTGACATTGGTACACTGCAACCTGGCAAACTGGCTGATGTGATTGCCGTGGAAGGTAATCCTCTGGCTGATATCCACGCTGTAGACAAGGTGATCCTGGTGGTGCACGATGGTGGGGTTTTCAAATGCTAATTGCCATATGATATTTGCCATATATCAATTAGAGATTATCAATTCTAATTGAGATCTAGCAATAACCTCCAAATGAAGAGGCAGGGCGAAAAATACTTCCATTCTTTTTAGGCACCTAATTAGCCTGCTAATTGGAAACAATTGCCAAAGGAAGCTTACAGCACCAAGATGGAAGAAATGGAAATATTCGTACTTGATGAAATAATATATCCCTGAGCAGGTAAAGGATATACTGTTTGTTGACTAGGTTCTACATAAATTTTTCAACTCCGCATTGTCCCCTGATCCAGATATGCGATTTGCAGCTTTGGTAACCAGGTTGGTTTGCTTAATAATTGCGCTGAAGAACTGCGTTACCCTTATGCCCTATCAATTTGACAAGGGTGAACACAATAAACCATAAAACAACCTGGGTTCACCAGGATTGAGGCCTGTGGCGGGAGTGAGATTTAAACTCATGATCAAGGGCTTATGAGAACCCTGTTAGTGGCATGATTTTCAGTCCGCTATATATGGAGTAAAAGAGTTGTTTACGGATAGGTCTTTTTAGGGAAGGATTAAAACACATTACAAACCAGCATAATCCACTATTCCACCAAAATAATATTATAATTAATTTCTAATTTATCACTATCGCAGGGACGAAAGTACGCAGGAACCGTAGTACCTAAAGACAGCTAGAAACACGTACTTGGTGGTGAAAATGAACGGTAGCGGGTCTGGAACTCATAACCCGGAGGTCGCAGGTTCGAGTCCTGCCCCCGCTACTTCAAAAGAACCATAGATTCCTGTCTATGGTTTTTGTTTTTCCAAAATTCATCGTGAATGAAAAAATTAATCAATCCATGTGATTCCACAATATACTTTTTTCATTCACTCCTATAAAAACGTAATAATTGTGGATTGAATACTTTAGTGATAACATTAGACGGACATAATAAATATATTTCCTTGTGTGGAGTATGCGATGGATGAGAAAGATCAGACTTTTGAAGATGAAATTGATATTCGTGCTCTCCTTATGAGACTTTGGAAGGCTCGCAAGGTAATTTTTATCACAACTTTGATTGCTGCTATCCTCATCTTTATAGTTAGTTATTGGATACTACCCAAACAATATCAAGCGACCGCTTATGTTCTGGTCGACCAACCTTTGATCTCATATTCCCAAAGTCCAACTAATTCAGGGACCATCATCTCACCCAGCATCCCTGATATCAAATCCCTGGCTGGTATAGCAACCAACCCGCAATTACTCTTGAATGTCCTGGATGACCCGGTAATCAGAACCACTTTTAAGCTGGAAGAATCGTACCTCGAGACTTTGGAAAATAACTCGACCGCAGATGCGATCGGTTCAGATCAACTTCGCCTAAATATGGTTGGTGATAACCCAGAACTGGTAGCAAAACTGGTTAATGTTTGGGCGGAAAAAGTCACGGTTTTTGTGAATAATACATATGGATTGGGAACTCTCTTGAAGGAGTTGGACCCACAGGTACAGCAATCCAAGGGTGATTATGAAAAGGCGCAGGCTGATCTGGAACAGGCATTGGCAACAAGTCAGGTGGATAGCTTAAAGGCCAAATTAGATAGTTTGAAATCCGACTTGGACACTGTATTGGGCAATTCGCTCTCAACCAAACGAGTTATTAATGATCTTCAATTCTTCGATCAGGGTTTAGCCAGTCTGCCAGGGGATACACCTCTTTCTTTGGGTGATGGATTGGCGTTAATCACACTACGCCAACGTTCTATGACAGTTCAAAGCGGATTGTTTACCATCCAAATGGACAGCTCTTCTTTTAATAATTTCACAATATCACAAGCTCGTGATGCGATCACACAAATGCGTATCGGGCTTCAAAGTCAACAAATTCGTCTGCAATCCGATCAAAGTAAATTGGAACAGGAGATCCCACTGGTTGAAAAAGATCTGGAAAATGCTAAGAAGGTGATCAGGGATTTCCAAAGGGAAAGCGACCAATCTTATAAGATCTTCGCAGATCTTCAGGAGAAACAAAAAGAGATCACCACCATTTTGGGGATAAATTTTCAATTGGCAAAAGTGAGTCTCCAAGCAGTGCCCGCGACCAAGGCAGAATCTCCAAGGTCCCTCGTAAATACTGTTATCGCTGGATTTCTTGGCTTCATCCTGGCAGTTTCATGGATTCTTTTTAAGGATTGGATCAAAGGTGGGGAGAAATGATAATCTTGATTGTTTGATTTTATTTTCTGGAAATGTCTTTTTTTCAAACAGACGCTGGATTTTTGAATAAATTCAAATCAAAGATTGCATAATTTGGAAGTTAAAGAACTATACCGATCTTGGGTTATTTTGGTAGGGATAGGACCAGGGTTATTCTAATGAAAATTCATAAAACCAAAATCCCGGAGGTTTTCCTGATCGTACCAGATGTATTCCAAGATGAACGCGGATGGTTTATGGAGACTTTTCAGGTAAGCGAATATAGTAAATTGGGAATACCCTACATTTTTGTCCAAGATAATCATTCCCGTTCTCGCCGAGGGGTTTTGAGAGGATTACATTATCAAATCATCCATCCACAGGGGAAATTAATACGGGTGATACTTGGTGAAGTCTATGATGTTGTTGTGGATATCCGTAAGGGTTCAAGTACATTTGGCAAATGGGTTGGTGAATATCTAACAGCTAATAACAAAGTTCAATTATGGGCACCACCTGGTTTTGCCCACGGATATTATGTTCTTAGCGAATGGGCTGAGTTTATTTATAAGACAACTGATTATTATGCACCAGGATTCGAGCGAACATTGCTTTGGAATGATCCAGATATTTTAATAAATTGGCCTCTTATCAATGGGGAACTTCCATTATTATCCTTAAAAGATAGTCAAGGTAAGTTATTGGCTGAAGCTGAAGTATTCGATATCGACTTTATTAAACCTTTATGAAAAATATTTTAATAACTGGCGGCGCAGGTTTTATTGGCTCCAACTTTATCCGTTATCTGTTTCAAAAAGAGCCAGATATTCAGATCGTCAATCTGGACAAATTAACTTACGCGGGGAGCCTAGAAAATTTAATTGATATCCAAAGTAACGAACGGTACTCATTTATTAAAGGGGATATTTGTGACCACTTCCTTGTGACTGAAATATTCCATGAGCATAAGATTGATACAATCATCCATTTTGCAGCTGAATCGCATGTTGATAGATCAATCATTAACCCGGAGCTTTTTATTCAAACAAATATTTATGGGACATATTCGTTATTGGAAGCCGCGAGAAATTACTGGTTGAATGAAAAATCGATTCCATCAGATCAAGCTCGATTTCATCATGTTTCCACTGATGAGGTATTTGGTTCATTGGAACCCGAGGACCCTCCATTTTCTGAAACTTCTCCTTATTCACCAAATTCACCGTATGCAGCTTCCAAAGCATCCAGCGACCATCTGGTTCGAGCTTATGCAAAAACTTATGGTCTGCCAATATCAATCACGAATTGTTCAAATAATTATGGTCCGTATCAATTCCCTGAGAAACTAATTCCACTGGTAATCTTGAATGCAATAGATGGAAAACATTTACCAATTTATGGAGATGGAAAACAGGTAAGGGATTGGCTCTTTGTTATGGATCATTGTGAGGCAATCTGGACAATTTTACGAAATGGTCAAATTGGAGGATTCTATACCATAGGCGGCAATATCCAACCAACAAACTTGGATCTCGTCAGAACTTTGTGCTCCGTTTTAGACGAACTCTTACCCAATTCAGTTCATCTACCCCATGCTGGATTAATCCAATTTGTTGAAGATAGACCAGGTCATGATCGACGATACGCAATAGATATTTCCAAGATCAGAAACGCATTGGATTGGTATCCAAAAGAAAGTCTAAAAAGTGGTTTAAGGAAGACTGTCAGTTGGTACATTGATCACCCTGAATGGGTATCTGTAATACGAGAGAAGGTTTCTTATCAAAATTGGATCGAAAGAAATTATGATAAGAGAGGAGTTCAACCTTGAAAGGGATCATTCTTGCCGGAGGTCTTGGAACGCGACTTTCCCCAATAACACTTGGGGTAAGTAAACAATTATTACCTGTTTATGATAAACCAATGATCTATTACCCACTTTCAACGCTTATGCTGGCAGGAATTCATGAAATCCTTGTAATCAGTACTCCAGATGATATTCCTGCATTTCAACGAGTTTTAAAAAGTGGCGAACAATGGGGTATTTCATTTTCTTATGCCAGGCAGGATCAACCGAGGGGTTTGGCAGAAGCTTTTATTATTGGAAAAGATTTTATTGGGAATGATCCAGTAGTATTAATACTCGGGGATAATATTTTCTTTGGGCAAGATTTACCTCGTCAGTTGCATTCTGCAGCAGAATTGAAAGATGGAGCATTGGTTTTCGCCTACCCTGTAAGCGACCCAGAACGATATGGTGTCATTGAGTTTGACAAAGAAGGAAAAGCACTCAGTATTCAAGAAAAACCTAAGTATCCACGATCTCACTTTGCCGTTCCTGGTTTATATTTTTATGATCATGAAATTGTACAAATAGCTGCTGAGCTGAAACCTTCTATAAGGGGGGAGCTTGAAATTACCGATATCAATCAGATCTATCTTTCCAAGGAAAAATTAAAAGTTGAAGTTTTGGGTCACGGAGTAGCCTGGTTAGATGCAGGAACCCATACTTCTTTATTGCAGGCTGCTAATTTCGTTCAAGCAGTGGAAGAAAGACAGGGAATGATGATCTCATGCCCAGAAGAAATCGCCTTCAAATCAGGTCTTATCAAGAAGGATGATCTTCGCCACCTAGCTGCCACCATGCAAAATAACCACTATGGTCAATATTTAATGAAATTAGCTGATGAATATTGATCTTTAATATTCCAAAAATCTTGTCTATGCGTATTTTATTGATAGGTAACACTGGTCAGTTAGGTTGCGAACTTGAAAGTTCATTTGCGTCACTCGGTGAGGTGTTTGGTTTCGATTTTCCGGTCGTTGATCTCGCAAAAGCTTCATCAATTCGAAATATAGTTCGTGAAATAAAACCAGAGTTGATCCTTAATGCAGCCGCTTACACGAATGTGGATAAGGCTGAGATTGAACCTGAGCTGGCTTTTTTAATCAATGGAACAGCTCCAGGTATCCTGGCTGAAGAAGCTCGTTTGATTAATTCAGCACTGATACATTATTCAACCGATTATGTTTTTGATGGAGAAAAAGGGTCCGCTTATACAGAAAGTGATCTTCCCAATCCGATCAATATATATGGAAAAAGCAAATTGGCTGGCGAACAGGCAGTTCAAGCTGTAGGAGGTTCAAATATTATCTTACGGACCGCATGGGTCTATAACACCTATCGTGATAATTTTGTTACCAAAGTCTTACAATGGGCCAGGCATAACGAAACCATCCGAGTGGTTAATGACCAGATCAGTAATCCAACATGGGCACGTCTTTTAGCAATGACCACCTCTCTTATGATCGCGAAAGGTGGAGCTGACATCCACACATGGTTATCTGCCCACCAAGGGATTTACCATCTTGCAGGAAATGGTTATGCAAGCAGATTTGATTGGGCAGAGGAGATCCTTACGCTTGACCTCAAGAAAGAGGAGCAGATTGTTAAGGAAATAAAAACTGCCAGAACTTCCGAATTCTCAACTCCAGCACAACGACCTCTCTTTTCAGCATTGAACTGTGGTTTGTTTTATGAAACATTCAAGTTGACCTTACCTGGTTGGAAAAAAGGGCTTACCTTGGCGATGAGGATTAAATAGCCGAATTTCTTATGACCACAAAGATTTCAATCAATAATGGAGCAAAGGTTATTATCCTGGGTTTGGTGATTTATTTACCCCTTGAGCCAATATTCATAAAAATAATACCTTTGACTTATAGATCTATTGCATATCTGGCACCAGAATTAATATTATTAATAACTTTTCTTGGTTTGGTTACTGCAGGAGTGTTTAAATCAGGTCATTGGCTGAAAACAACCCTGGATGTCCCCTTGTTGTTTTTCATCGTCGTAGTATTTTGTTCAATAATTCTTAATAATGCATTTTCAATTGGATCTCTGGAAAATGTTAATAGCCTTCTTAAATTCTTACCCGTTTATTTCATTTCAGCTGTTTTAACCAGATCTGGAACCAGTAAATTTATTCAAAGAATACTTAATATTATCCTTTTTCTTGCGATAATTGAAATTGGACTAGGTTTTTTACAAAAGGCCGGTGCAAACTGGATCTCCGCATTCTTACAACCAGTCTCCATTGAAATCGGCGGATTAGAGCATTCATCTAAAGTATTAAATGACGCGAGAGAGCTTGGATCTGTTTATGGAACCTTGGGGGATACGATTCATTATGGATGGTTTTTAATCATTGCCTTAATGATAATTTTGGCGCGAATTGATGTTACTAAATCATCCAAGCGCATTTTCCTCTGGTTATTTGCTTTCTTGCTAATGCTTTCAATTGGTTTTTCATATTCCCGTGTTCTAATAATTTCCGGTTTTATACTTCTATTATTGAATCTAATATTTAACATGAAAGAACAAAAGAGTTTCCGGCTGGTAGTTTGGGTATCAGTAATGCTGATTGTAGGAATTGGTCTAATTTTTTTATACTCTCAAGGTGCCAAATTCCTGAATTCAGCGCGGAATCAACAGAATTTTTTCCAAGACCTGCTAAACATTTTTTCAGAAGGATATCGCAAAATCGCTTTTAATTATGGACGATTGGGTTGGGCTATTGAGGCTCCGCCAACGGTGTTGATCAATAAACCATTTTTCGGTTTTAGCCCTGACATGTATCTGGCGTACGATCAACTAAATAGTGCTACTCATTCCATAATTTCATCGGTCAGACCTATCAAAACAATGGAGGATGTTTACTGGGTTGCCATAATAATATATTATGGTTATCTAGGTTTGATCGCCTGGGTATGGATTTTAGTGAAGCAATTCCATCTGGTGATTTATCTTCGAAGATTATCGCTTCCTTCCATCCAACATCAAGTCGTAAAAATTGCTTTGCTCTTCATACCCACGATAGCTATTACTCTTTTTGCCAACCAGGTTCTCGAATTTCGAATCGCAAGTTTCTATTTTTGGCTCTTTTTAGGAGTCCTCCAAGGGATTTATTGGAAATCCAAAAGAGAACTTCTGGTTCAGCGCACGATTTAGTCTAATAGAAATCGATTTATAGGAGGACATTCTTGCAAAGAAATCTTAAAAGGGGTCATGTTTGACTAATTTCATTAATAAATATATTAATAAAATGGGTAATAGTATCTTATAATTTAAGTTTATGATAACCATTCTCAGCATTTCCCAAAACTATCATATAACCGGTGGGTCTGATGGGGTCTTCTTTCGCACGAATTCAATCCTGACGGAAAAAGGGCATACTGTAATCCCGTTTACAGCTGCCAGTCCCAAGAATTTGGAGACTCCCTGGTCTTCTTATTTTCCTTCTGCTGCTGATTTCGACCATCCCAATCTCAAAGATATCGGGATGTATATTTATTCCAGAAATGCAGCAAAAGCTGTTGAACATCTGATCAAAGATCACCACATTGATATTGCGCATCTGCATATATATTACGGCAAACTTACTGCATCAATTCTTGAACCTCTCAATAAAGCAGGTATCCCAATTATTCAAACACTCCATGAATACAAATTGATTTGCCCGGTTTACACACTTATTTCCAATGGGAGGATTTGTGAGGCTTGTAAAGGAAAGAACTACATTCAAGCATTGCCTCGCCGCTGCAACCGTGGCTCACTTTCTCGTACCGCATTGAGCGTTGCTGAAAGCTATGTTTCGCGGTTTGCTGGATCTCAAACAAAAATTAACCACTTCATCGCAGTCAGTAATTTCACGCGAGACAAAATGATTGAAATGGGTATCGCCTCGAGTAAGATTTCAACTGTTTATAACCCCACAGAAATTTTCCCCGAAACTGTCAATTCAGAACCTGGAAAATATTTATTGTATTTTGGGCGGATCGAACGGATCAAAGGAATATTCACATTACTGGAAGCGATCACCTCTTTAAAGACTATTCAAGTCAAAATCGTAGGAGATGGAAATGGTCGAGGGGAAATGGAAGAGTATATTAAGAATAAAAACCTTGATCATGTTACATACCTCGGTTTTAGGAGTGGATCCGAATTGGTTAAGCTTATCAAGGAGAGCCTGTTTGTTGTTCTTCCATCCCAATGGTATGAACCATTTCCTCTTACAATTCTAGAAAGTTTTTCGCACGGAAAACCGGTTATCGGATCCAATATTGGAGGGATCACTGAGCAAATAGTGGATGGTTCCGATGGGTTTCTAGTCCCGCCTGGAGATGCACTATCCCTCAAAGAAAAAATTTTGTGGATGGTCGACCATCCTGAACAAACTCGTTTAATGGGTCAAGTTGGCAGGGAGAAAGCAAGTAAATTATTTAATTCGGAACAGTATTATCAGAGTATTATGACAATTTATAATCGGTTAATCGGTTAAATTTATCATTTTACATAGATCCGATGGTGATGTTGTGTGACGAAAAGGAACGGTATCAAGTTCATTTTTCTCTTGAAAGGAAAGATCGTTTTCCCTATGTTCAAGTTTTGATTTAATTTCTTTATCATTTTAGTGGATACCGCACATTAATGGATTCCTCTGCATTTCGTAGAAATCCTTCAAATAGGATACATCACTCATAAATTAATTCATATTGATCGAGATTCTAATTTTTTAGGAAGCAACCATACTTTAGATAAAATTATTCTTGTTGGAATGAATGAAGTCAAATAATCCGATTCTTCCGAATTTAATTATCGCCGGTGTTACAAAAGCCGGGACTACATCCCTATTCATGTATCTTAAGCAACATCCGGAAATCTGCGCGTCAACTGTCAAGGAGACATGCTATTTTCTACCTGTTAGATATGGCACTCCATTAGCGCCGCTTAATGTCTATCTGGACTTCTTCGCTGAATGCGGCAATACCCGATATGTCATGGAGGCTACGCCAGGTTATTTCTATGGTGGAACCCGAGTAGCAAGAGGAATTCTTGATTTATTAGGAGAAGTTCATGTAATCATTGTTCTACGCGAGCCCATCGGTCGTATGATTTCATTTTATAAATATCTTAAGAGTCGGATGATGCTTCCAAGAAAAATGACCTTTGAAGAGTACATTAAGAAATGTGAGAGTACACCAAATAATAAACGAGAAGGCATGGATGGTGATCTTTACTGGGGAATCGATGGAGGTTTTTACGACTTATACCTACAAGATTGGGTGGAAATATTTGGTAATAAACTGAAAGTTGTATTTTTTGATGAATTAATGACTTCACCAAGCGATTGCACGAAGGGGATTTGTTCGTGGCTGAATCTAGATGGAAATATTTATGATGGGATTAAGTTGCAAGTTGAGAACCGCAGCGTGTCTTATCAAAACCAATTGCTTCAAAAGTGGGCTATAGAAATCAATGATCGTTCCGAGCAATTTTGGCGACGGTTTCCAAAATTGAAGCAAACATTACGAAATTGGTATTACCAAATTAACGGGGAAGAGTTCGAATTGAATATTTCTCCTAGTATTTACCAATATTTGGGTCAGAAATTTAAACCACATAATCAGAGACTTGCGCTAAACCTGAAGTCTTTGGGTTATCTTAATCTCCCAAAATGGTTGGAAGATACAGGTGAATAAGCGGATTGCCTTTGCGGGAACTCGGGGGCTTCCTGCAAATTATGGTGGTTTCGAGACCGCGGTAGATGAAATAACTAACCGATTCATTTCTTCTGGTTTTGAAGTTGACGTTTTTTGCCGAAGGTCGCACTCTACCAATCAACCCCATGAAGATAAAAAACGCCGCTTACTCTATGTTAAAGGTTCATCCAAACCATGGCTGGAAACATTCGCGTCTGCGTACCAAACTGGAACCTATTTATTAAAGCATCGTCATGAATACGATCATGTCTTCTGGTTTAATAATGCCAATTTTCCCGGAATCTTACTAACTCTATTTACCGGTATTCCGGTGACTGTCAACACTGATGGTCTCGAGTGGCGACGCAGGAAGTGGACTCTACCATTTAAGATTTATTATTATTCTACATCATGGTTAATATCTCGCATTGTTCCAAGATTAATTTCAGATTCATGTGGCATCCAATCATTTTATAAGAAAATTTTCTGGCGCGATTCGTTAATGATACCTTATGGTGTCCCAAAATCACCTGAAGTTTCCTGGGAACAACAGGCTAAAATTCTACAATCTTTCGGTCTGGAATCAGATAAATATTACTTACAAATAACACGCATAGAACCAGATAATCTACCTGTTGAAATTGCAACCAATTTTAGATTAACTAAGTTATCTGATAAAGGTTATAAATTGCTAATAGTCGGATATAAAGATGAAACTCCCTACTCAAAGAAATTATTCGATTTGAACGGAAAGGACGGGATTATCATAAATCCCGCGAACTATGATCAACAAATCCTTTATTCACTAAGAAAGAATTGCTTTTGTTACATTCATGGCAACTCAGTGGGAGGTACCAATCCTGCATTATTGGAAGCAATGAGTGTGTGTCCCAGAATTATGGCAATAGATGTGGTTTTCAATAAGGAGGTTTTAGGTCCCAATGGAAATTTCTTCTCGTTAGAAAATTTATATCAAGTTTTTTCAAATTCATCTGCTTTCCCCAATAATAATATAGCATTGAAGAAAACTATCATGGAATATTACAATTGGGATGATGTTTCGGAAAAATACTTAGATATTGTAAAAACCCTAGACCATGCCAGAAACGGGTTGTTGAAAAATTCGAAAAGCAGGTGAAAGATTTTATTACTTCTGAACTAATACATTTAACTGTTAATAAATTCATTTTTGAATAAATCAAATTCTATTTCGATCAGTTATACTTATTTAGGTGGTTCGATTGAGAATGAATCTATGTTATATTTAAAGTCGCATTGTTTTTGTTAACTTTATTAATAAATTAATGTTTGCCATACACGTAGAATTTGTTGTTCTGTATTGATCCGAAGGGTACTTTTTTGAATCAAAGAAGCAATTGGATCGTCAGCGGTATATTTATTCTTAGCGATTCCATCATTTTGTACGCTATCTTTCGCGTGGCAGTTATCCTTCGAATTATGATTTTCAATGGAAATCTGCCGTGGAAGTTAGTTGCACCCTTGGCTCAAATGGGGATTCTATTTGGAATTTTTATTTTCCTGATCGAAGGTTTATATCCAGGGTATGGCATAACGGCAGTCAAAGAATTGGAAAAGATGTCTAAATCCGTTATTATCGTTTTTTTATTCCTTGCAGGTGTTTCATATTTTAATAAACCATTTCAAGATCTATCTCGTGCTTTCCTTTTAATAAGCTGGATATTGGCACTATTAATTCTTCCCCTAAGCCATTTTATTATTAGAAATCTTATTTCTCGATTTCCCTGGTATGGGATCCCGGTTGTAATATTTGGTGAAAGTGATGAACTAACTCAAATATTAGTTTCTTTAAAACGAGTAAGGCGACTTGGTTGGCGAACTAAATTGGTTCTTCCAATTAATGCGATCAAAGATAAAATGATTGAATCAAATCTGTTTAATGTCGCGATTTTTGTTCCTTCGCCTGGGGTATCCATTGATGAGTATGCCCATATATTGAACAAGAATTACCGTAAAGTGATTCTTATTAGTCAAACAGAAGGCCTTGGGTCGGTTTGGGTTGTACCCAGAGATCTGGATGGAAATTTAGGGCTAGAATTTCGTTATAACCTTTTTGATGGTTTCTCAATAGGTATAAAGCGGCTCATGGATATCGGGATCGGATTATTCCTTTTCTTGTCGCTAAGTGCTGTAATATTAATTCTAAGTCTGTTAATTTATCTTGATTCACCTGGTCCAATTTTCTTCCGCCAGGATCGTCTCGGGAAAGGCTATAAGCAGTTTAAGATAATCAAATTCAGAACAATGGTGTTGGATGCTGAAGAGAAATTGAATGCATTGCTTGAAAAAGATCCTGTTGCGCAATCTGAATATCTAAAATACCATAAATTATCCAATGATCCCAGACTAACAAGAATCGGGAAATTCGTGCGCAGATTCAGTTTGGACGAACTCCCACAAATTCTCAATGTTCTTAGCGGTTCAATGAGTATCGTAGGACCCCGAGCTTATATGCCATCTGAGTTGGATGAAATGGGAGACTACTCACCAATTATAATGAGAATTCAACCTGGTCTAACAGGATGGTGGCAAGTGATGGGTAGGCATGAAACTACATTCCACCAGCGTTTGAGGTTGGATGAGTACTATATTAGTAACTGGTCTTTATGGATGGACACTTACATTTTGATGAAGACTGTTTGGATTATGCTGTCAGGACGTGGTGCATGATCTATTAAGTTGAGTGGGTCTAAACAAAATATATTTCAATAATTAACATATTCAAGCAAATTGTTCTTCGATTATATTAAATATTAGGAACAAAGTGATCTACAAGGATAATAAAACAAGAATTACGACTATATTTTCAGTGGTTCCGGTTATCGAGCTGATAATTGCCGGGATTCTGACCTTATTAATTTCGCCAGACCCGAAAAATGCCTGGTTGTTTGGCTTCTCAAAATTGCGTTGGGCGCTGGCATTATTGATCTTTCTTATTTCAATTGGAATCCTTGTAATCGGAATAAGGATCAATAATAAAGGAAAAACATTTATTGATATTTTTTTTGAAAAGAAAAACACTTTTTATTATAGATATTTATGGATCCTAATAATATTTTTCATAATATGGGGGTTTTGCTCTATCATGTTTCCTCCATATTTGTTTGGGCAATTTGCCAATTATTATGAACGGATCCGCCCAATATCCGTAGCAATCGGTTTAATATTAACTCAATTTGTATTTGTTTCGATAAATTTTGAAAAGAAATATTTTTATAATACGATAAAAGTTGAGATCAGGAAGCCTTCACTAAAAACTGCATTATTTATTTCTTTATTATTCGTAATTATTTTTCTTTTCATAGGGCTCACCAAGATAGGTCTTGTAAAAAACATACCTTTTTGGAATGTTGCAGGCATCCCCATAACAGGTCTCCAATTCCTGTTTGCAATAATCGCGGTCAGTATTTTTTACTTTTTAATTTCAGTAACAAATAATACAGAGTCCAAGAAAAAGAATTTAATTTTTTCGCGATTTCTTCCCATCCTTATTTACATTGTGACGGTTCTTGTTTGGGGGCTGACTCCGATGGTAAAACATTTCTTTTCCCTGCAATCGACACCACCCAATTACCAACCATTTCCTTGGTCAGATGCCAGATGGCTCGACATAGGGGGTCTTTCCATTCTAAAAGGGTATGGAATAAATTTTCAACTCGGTTCAGACAAACCGCTGTACATGGTATTCCTTGCAGGCTTGCATCTTATCGCGGGAAATAACTATTCAATTCTTACCTGGCTGCAGATCATTGTTTTGAGTTTGATTCCCGTTATTTTGTATCTGTTTGGAAAGCAGTTTTTAGGTCGTGATTTTGGATTATTCATTGCACTTATAACCATTCTTAGACAAAGAAATGCCATTGTCTTGTCTTATAAAATTGCGTCGGTTAATCCAAAGCTTCTGATATCAGAGACAATGACATTCCTGGGAATTGTTCTTTTTTCCTATATTGTTTTCCATTTCATAAAAAATCCAAAACCTTGGTTGGCGTTATTAGCGGGTGGAATTATAGGCGCTACATCTTTGATCCGGTTGAATCCTTTACTAATATTCCCCCTTATCGGAATTCTTTCGATTATTTCAATTATTCATTTAAAAACGAAATGGAAGTTAATAGGTTTATACACATTAGGTTTTTTGATGATATTTTTACCTGTTTTAATTATTGATTTTTCTTCATCGAGCAAATATGACCCTATTGAAAAATTTCAAATGATATTTAAAGGTCGCTATTCTTTATCTTCACCTTATGCGATACAGCCATCCACCAGATTATTTGAATCCGAATTATTCGGTACAGGTATTGAAAATTCAGCAATAAAAAATTCTTGTGATTATTCTTTGGTAATTATTCAATCTTCAAATCTAACTACACAAGCAAGTATTTTTCTGACAACTTACAAACAATTATTAATACAAACTGATCACGATATTCAAGTATTAGATCGCCTAGTCAATCATTTCTTGCATAATATTGCCACTTCTACCATGTCGTTGCCAGATGGATTAAATTACGATGACCTTGAACATCTGAGGGTTAGACCTTATTGGGTTGAGGGAAGCGGATGGCAAGGAGATCTTCCAATAATTGAAGTGTTTATTATTTTCTTAAATATCCTTTTAATTGCATTCGGTTTGGCTTACAGTTGGAATAGATTCCGATGGGCAGGTCTTTCCCCGATTATCAATTTCCTGGGTTATGATCTATCTTTATCATTTGCGATGACTTCCGGAAGTAGATACATAGTCCCAATTGATTGGATACTCTACTTTTATTACGGCGTGTCAGTGATTGGTATTATTCGCTGGATTATTGATCTGTTTAATAAAAAAGGTGAAGAAATTCCAAGTAAAGGATATGCCATCCACAATGAGAAGGAAAATAAGAAAAGATTGATTCAAACTTTCTTATTATTATTTATTTTCACCAGCCTTATTCCTATTTCAAATAATCTAATTCCAAAAATAATTAAACCCCCTGATAGTATTGAGAATTTAAATTCTCTTGTCAAATCTATTCCGCTAACACAAGAAAAAGTAAAAAATATCTCTTTAGGTGAAGTTTATTATCCATATTATAAGAACGACGGTACTCTCGACTTTTCGATTCTCAAAGGTACGAAAATTATCAGGAATACTATTAATTTAAATAGGGTTCCCTTAAAGAAAATATTTTATGGCGGTGAAGAAATTCTGGTCGGGAAGAAAAATAATGAGATTGTATATATTTATCTTGTATCAGGATCTTCCCTAGAATTGATCTGGACTAAAGATCCAATTCAGAATTAATCCATATTTTTGAATAATTTGTCAATGGTTTTTCCTCGATTACAATAACCCATTATTTCGTTTGTCAACCTAATTGTTCTTTTATCTCAATGAGAAGTAACCATCGGAGATCGCTTATGAATTCCATGAAGACAAATCCATCCCGATCAGTTGTTCCAACTCATCGTTAAGGGGTTTAAAATATTCTACCAATTTGGCTCTTGTTTCAGATGACATTTCTGGATACCGAAATGGGATCCGATTCCACGAAATAATTCGCTTTGTAAATCCTTCACGAATTGTTTGGCGAAGCGGTGCTGGGAATAGCTTGCGCCACCAGTGTTTATACCAGTAATCAGGTTCCATCAAAACCTTTTGGAGATTATAAAGACGCGGTTTCGCGGCAATATTCTTATCGAAACTAAGATTAAATTGATCCCGATCGATTGGCAACTCAAGGAATCCAAGAGTTGTACTTAAAGCTTCAAAAGGATTGTTTCTAAGTTGTTCTGTTAATAAGACCAATAACTGATCTTTCCGGAAAATGTTTAAATAAACTTTTAATTGTTCTGCATATCTGCCATGGGAAAGATACGTGCAATCAGCTTGATCATCAAATGACCAATCAGACGATCCTTTCTCTTCCTTTTCTAATGCTTTTTCAAAAGATTCTTCTGATTCCCTGCCGTTGGATCGAGCGAACCAATAAGCTGAATATGCCCTCTCAATCGGATTTCTTAAAACTGCGATCAATTTTATATTTGGATTATATGAATAAATCCGCGAAGCAACATTGGGAAAATAAATATATTGTACATAATTTGATCCAATCGCTCGTTGACCTTTGTATTCATTATAAAAAATATCCAGGTATCTCTCACCTTGCTGATAAAAATCCTCGTTGGCAAAAAAGACGATCTCTTTGGTTTTCGGCAAGAAAACATCAGGATGCTGTTGCAGCCAGCTATAAAGAGTTGTTGTAGCTGCCTTTTGAGCACCAATTATTAAGAAGTTTATTTTACCTTTCATAGGTCTCCAATGTAATTTCTATTGTTAAACTATCAAACCATTATAAAGGATTTGGTTTAATATTTGCAGCGCTTGTATCACGATAAATTCATCCAAGTTTCAGCATGAGTAACCTCGATTTGATTGTGTAAGAAACTCGAATGGCACTCCAAATATGATCAGGATAATTGACCCAAATTTAGTGTTTATGGGCTCTGTAAATGAAGCAAAAAGGAGGAATATTTTTTCTATTCGATACCAATATTTTGTAAGTAGCATTAACCCCAAAAATGGAAGCACTCGAATTGCACAACTGAAAACTTGAAAATTCTGGTTCAGCCCGATGTGTAATTAAATGGGAAGTTTGTTTTTCATTCCTCTTTCGGGGAAGGGAAGAAAGCCAGGCTATTTATTCTCAGCTTATCCCTGACAATCCACCACAAAATAATATTCCAGGTAATAAGTGAAATTACTGTGGCGATCGAAGAGCCGATGATTCCCCATTTTGGAATTAAGATTAAATTGAAGAATATATTTAATACAGCGGCAATGGTTATCCCCTTTGCCGTTTCACGTTCATGATTCGTCATATTTAAAAGCATGGCGACAGATCCCGCACCGGAATTTACCAATTGCCCGCCCAACATAATCAATAAAGGAATATATGCTGATTCATACGATACCCCGAAAACTTTTATTAAAAATATTTTTCCCAAAACGACAAACCCTATGGTTAAAAATAGGTTAAAGATCAAAATAACCCGTGCACTGTTAGTTACAAGTCGCTGCAACTTCTTCTTTTCACCCATGGTATATAAACT